>Ga0209208_10006218_pt1 | contig 16480 bp, 14 predicted proteins | sample S1TSphfallax_3_FD_187694 | JGI IMG/M metagenome (GOLD analysis project Ga0209208, IMG submission 187694) | Host-associated microbial communities from peat moss isolated from Minnesota, USA - S1T2_Fd - Sphagnum fallax MG (SPAdes) (version 2) | ecosystem: Host-associated > Plants > Peat moss >...
GCGTCGACCGATGCTACTCGGCGGCGTCTCAACAGCCTTCATTCCTGCTGCCTGGCAGAATCCAAGACAGCCGTGGTCCCAGTAGAAGAAGCTGGCGGTCTCGAGATTCACTTGGTGGCCATGCCTGTGTCACAGACTCATCTTGAGAATGGCGGAGAACATGCTTGTTTCTGGGGAGTCTTGGTTGGAGAAGAAGCTATGTATAACTCCTGCCTGGCCTTGCTCAACCTCCGTTGTCTGGCTATGGTGCTGGACTTGGACGAAACCCTCATTGTTGCCAATACAATGAAGACCTTTGATGATAGGATTGATGTTCTGAGCCGCCGCCGCCGCTCCTTGCAGCAGCAGCAGCAGACTGGACAAGAAGACTCATCCTCCTCTGCATTGAAACGTCTCCAAGAAGACAAAACCCTTCTGGAGCAATACTACAAGACTGACCAGGTTTTCATCAATGGGAAGCTGCACAAGGCGCAATCCGAGGTAGTTGCTCCCGTAGTCGAAGGAGGGATGCCCATCACTCGGCCTGTGATTCGTCTTCTTGAGCAGCACAATAACAACCTCATCCTTACGCGGATCAACCCAGCCGTGCGGGATACCAGTGTGCTAGTGCGATTGCGGCCAGCCTGGGATGATCTCCGAAACTATTTGATGGCAAAGAAGGGGAGAAAGCGATTTGAAGTCTTCATCTGCACCATGTCAGAGAGGGATTATGCCCTCGAGATGTGGCGGTTGCTGGATCCAGATTCACGCCTCATCAATTCTCAGGAGCTCAATGAGCGTGTGATCTGTGTCAAATCTGATGCCAAGAAATCCCTCAAACATGTGTTTCCTCGCCGCCTATGTCATCCCAAGATGGCTATGGTGGTTGATGACCGCTTACCTGTTTGGGAGAAGCTGGACCAACCCCGAGTGCATCAAGTGCAAGCATTCCAGCCATACACTAGCGATCCCATGGCAGAAACACTTCATGAAATGCCACCTCTTTGCATTGCCAGGAACATTGCATGTAATGTGCGAGCAGGATTTTTCAAGGATGTGGACGAGATTCTGACACATCAAATGGCAGATGTCCGATTTGATACGGATGTGGCAACTTTACCAAAGCCACCTGATGTTTCCAACTATATGATGCTGGCGGCCACTGAGAGTATTATTGTCTCAGATGAAGTGGTTCCAGGTTTTGGCACAATCAGCACAAACAAGAAGTATGCCGTTGATGGTGTGGATGCTGTGAAACTCCTTGCTCCATCGAAGATAATAGAACAGGGGACAAATGGGGGGCGGCTGCTACTGACCCATCATGTGCAACCTCATGATGAAGACTTGATGATGTTGCCATCATCACAGCTTGTGCAAGGTGATGCGCTGTTGTATCAGCAAGGGGAGACTTCTTTGTCATACCCAAAACGTGGAGAAGAAGTGCACTACAGTTATCTCCCCACATTGCATAGACAAGTAGGAGGGTCCCTGGCCAGAGAGGATGGAGAAGTCCCAGAAACAGACATTGACCCAGACACTCGTCGTCGGTTGCTGATTTTGCAACATGGGCAAGACAATCCCCCAAAGCTGCATCAGGCACAAGAAAAGGTGTTTTTGTCAGAGAAGAGATCCGGGGCTGACACTTTGGCTTTCTTAGATGATGAGGATGTAGGTGGAAGTACTATCAAAGTTGTCTCTCCAAGGGAAACCTCATTCCATGCCTCCTTAGTAGGAATGGGTGCTAACAATAATCCTGTCAGTGCTCTGCACGAATTTGGGCAGAAGGTGAATGCAACAGTTCAGTATCGAACAAAGTTGACGACTTCCTCACAACTTAGTTTCAATGTGGAGATCATATTTGGTGGGCAGAAAGTTGGAGAGGGCACAGGGTGCACCAAGAAAGAAGCAAATACCATGGCTGCAAAAGATGCACTCAATTTTCTAGTGAATGAAAGTATGAATGGGCATCAGCAGGTAGAACTGATGAGCAATTCCTACTCTGGGCCCGAGGAATATGGCCAGCTTTCTTCCCATGGGAGGAGTCTCAGAGATCCTCGATTACATGCTGGTCTTGGGCCAGTAGCAATGGATGATGAAACTCGGTTTGTTGCTAGTACCTCTGGCTATGTACCGCCGTCATCATCAGGGGACTACAGGTCTGATGATGGTGTTGATCACACATTCAATGTGGTTTCTGCCTTAAAAGAATTGTGTACAATTGAGGGCATCAATGTACACTTTAGGGCAATGCCATCGGGTACGCTTGGGAATCATCAGGTCTTCCACTGTCAGGTGGATGTTGCTGGACGCACATTAGGAAAGGGTAGTGGGATCACTTGGGAGAAAGCTAAGCATCAGGCTGCTGAGGAGGCATTAGGACAATTGCGAACATCACCGAGGTTTCGTAAGCCTGGGGGGATTGGACCCACCAGGTCTCCACGAAGACAAACCAACAAACGATTGAGGGGTGGTCAGCTTCTTAGAGACCAAAGGGTATCATCCTCCAGTGCACCTTTATCACCCGTTAGGAGCATCAAGTCTAGGGTGTCAGGCAGGAGACGCCCCAAGCATTTGGCCTCAATTTTTTAATCTCCTTTGCAATTGTGTTTTGGTTGGAATTTTTTTTGCCCCCAGCCAGCCAGAGGTGATCATGGTGTGGTCATTTCTACTCAAGGATCAGGAGTAAAAGGTTTCTTTTCACAGGGGGCTCCAAAAAAGCTCAATGCTTGCAAGAGGTTACATATGGGTCTTTTGACTTCTCTGATTTGCTTTCAAAGTTATTTTGTTCACAGGTTCTACTATCACAATTTCCCTGCACTAGGTCCTTCTGTGTTCCAATACCAGAAGACCAACCCCATCTGTAGTAGAGCTTGCTCTGGAAGCTTTTAAAATCTGAGACCCAAAATTGCAGTCTTATTGAAGCTGCTTGCTTTCACCACACAGGTTTCATCTTCCAACTGCAAAAGAAAGCCAGCTCTCAAGTTCCACATACAGGTGAAAAATTCTATGCTCTGTTGCAAAATTCATTTTGTATAAAATAAAGATTTAACTATACTAATAAGTTTGCCAACAATTTTTTTGCAAATAGTGTGTTGCTATTGAATATTTTTAAAAAAAAAATGATGCAAAAGTATATGGTTGAACAATTAAATCGTATTTCAGGTTTCACCTTATGGATGGATGATGGGCCAGATGGAATTGAAGCATTTGCCTATAGCTTTTATGTTTGATTGGGTCATACATGTTGTCATGGCACAATGAAAGACTGAGTGGTTTGAAGTACTGCGTCTTTCATTGTGCCATTAATGTAGTTATGTTGCCAATCTTGAATATGTTTGTGATTGATAATTTTCACCTACCAAAATGTTAATGAAATTATTGGAAGTTGAGTTCGAACTTGTCATTTTGCATAAATGTCTACTGTAGTTCCATTAATTTGATAACTGTGGCTATGGTGTAAAATACTTAAAAAGTTGTTCACATGTGCAAAGTCCTCATATGGATGCTTTTAAAAATGCCATGTTGAAATATGGGCAAGCTAGGCTCATGGCTAAAGTTACAAGGTGTGTAAGAGCCCCCAAAAGGTTACATAATTTCAAATTAAATTAATTGTTCATCCAACTTAGAATTATGGGAAAAATTTGGCCCATACACCATAGGAAAAAACTAGATGCAATTCTAATTGTAAATAAAAAAAAAGATAATTCAGTTGGGAATACCTACTTTCATGGAAGATAACACTTCATAAACATGGAACTTTAATTTTATTTAATATTTTTTCAACACAACAAGATTGCCAAGAAACATATCAGCATGAAAATAATTTGGGCTATGCATTGTTGTGCACTACCAATGATGATCAACTAATTTTTTCTTCTTCTTATGTTTTCATGTGGTTTTTAAATAATTCATTATTATTTATTTCAATGTCAAAAATTTAATTAAAATAAATATCATGAACATGAAAAGACACATGTTAATTTTACTTTCTCATATGCATGTTGGTGAGTAGGAAAAAAATGTGAGGTAGTTATAAAGATAGAGGTAATTATTAAGAAAAAAAAAAGTGAAATGGTTATAAGGATCCAGAGGTAGTTAGTACAAAAGGATATAATTATCAGGAAACACTAGTGTGGCCTATTATGCTGGTGAGCACATATTTTGTATTATTTTGAATGAACTTTTTTGATATGGCAAATGGTACACACCTTTCTTTTTAGCCTAAGTCTGAAATCCAATTTTCATAAATATTTTGAATTTTTTATTGAATTTTCAATGACAAAAATTATTCAATTTTCAATAACTCTTGCACCATAGGTTTGAACATTACAAAACCACCTTGGTCACCGATGTGAGGTACAAGTTAGGGCATGACTATGACTACCGGGTTGCTATGGTTGATTAACTAAACCTTTGCTAAAGTTGATTTAACTCTATTGCCCAGAGGGAAAGAGACTTTTCACTATGTATGATTTTGGGGACCATTTCTTCATTTGCAAACACTTGATTGATGAAAAATACTTTGCTTAAAACAAAAGCAATGGGTTCGCTTGTCAAGCTGACATGGTAGAACAATGAGTGATTATCACAGACAAAAATGAAAAAAATGCATGATTAACAAGCATTACATTCAAATTGTTTTAATTTTGTTTCAATTGACTTGGCAACCAATTTGTAAGAATGCGGGAGACCTAGGAGACCTCGCTATATACTCTCCAAAGCTGTTTCTTTGTTCATGTAGTCTTGTTGCAGAGAGTATTATCCTGCCCCTGGCAAAAAAGATCTAACCTACAAGTAGACTACAAAACCCATGTTGGGACATCTACAATTCTCAACGACCTGCAAATCTTTCATATTGCTACCAACTTCCGCTTGTATGAAAGAATCTTGGTATGACAAGCTGCAAATCTGTCACTGCATATATCAAGTTCCTACCAGAGCCTCTCATGCCCATGTTTCTCAGTATTCGTTGTTGCTAGTCTGTTTCCTGCAAAAGAAAAACCCAAAGTCATTCCAGCATCTATGGGGATCACCAACACCATAGACAGACAAACTGACAGAAAATGAAACACAAAGGTTGAATCAGATCTTCACAACTTAGATGAGATAGTAAGCATTTCTTCAAAGCAATGCCTTTTTAAGAAAAGGGGTGGTGGAGTTCGATAATTTCTGCATGTCCATGATGAAGTGGGAGTGAAAAAAAGGGTAGCCAACAGGGTTTAGGGTTTAGTGCATATGCAATTGTTACAAAAAGATTACAAGACGGGTATCAGATCCTTACAGTGAATCAATTTGATGTGTTCTATACATGCGCTTGAAAGGTAAACTCTGTTGCTCCAGATCTTCTGTCATGATACTCTTGTATAATAACAGTTCTTTTTTTTCTGTTTCTGCAACTTGAAGAAACCAAGCGCAATTTGAGCTGTGAAAGTAGATTCACTCTGGAAGAATCCCATCGAGTGTCAATGATTTTAAGAGGGTCCATTTGAAAATGTTAATGGAATGTCGTCCTGTTCCACTGATTTCCTGTGAGGGTGGTGGTGTGGCCTTTTTTGATGGTGCCCCTTTGGTTGAGGTTGTTGCCATAGGGGGGAGTCTGCTGGCTGAAAGGAATCTGATCGCAAAGGTTCAATATTATTATGGTCCCCTCTGTCCAGCGATCGTTGTCGCTGATGGTGCCCCTTTGTCTGATGTGATGACCTCGATGTTTCGGCTGATTTTTGTGTTCCAGGAGTGTTTGCAGGAGGATTTGACCTTGTTCTGAAGATGCTGTTCTCTCTCTCCCATTGCTGCTGCTCCTGTTACTCATGGGTCAGTTAGCATCCACATCTGAGAATGTGTCAACTTACCATACCCATTCTAGCTCACATCCATACCCTCAGCATCAGGCACCTAAACCCTAAATCCACATCAAGGTGCACAGGCAGGCATATCCAAGAAACCAAACTGGGAATCATAAAGTGAAGCTATACTACCTGTGATGCCTGCTGCAAGCTGGAAGCAGCAGCAGCAGCAGTCCCCTTGCAAACACAGAGCCGATGCTGCTCAGATTTTGTGTTGAGCAGTCCGGTCACAGTTACCACCATTACCACAACCTTGGCCTTCTTGTCATCCCTCCACCAGTTTGGCTGCCCTCTTGAAACCTGTGAGCTAGCACTCATCGATGAGCCTGGCCCAACATAGTGTATGCTGATTTCTATGCTTCTGTTGGGTCCAATCACACCAGCTGCCGGTTGCACCTGAAGGAAGAGAATGCAACTTCAACCGAGAGTTCTTTCAAGTGTAACAAAATCATCACAATTTTGCCCATCCTGACTGACCAACAAGACAAAATGCTGAATGACAAAGAAGCATCCCAAGAAACTACATACTTTTTTCTTGACAGCAACATCATACCTGAAGCCATTGGGGAAACCCATAGCCACCCCTAAAAGTTTGGCCTTTGCTCATAGTAGTATTAAAGTTGGTGGTATAATGGTCTCCACAAGGACATTCTCCACCATGAGGCTCCCCTTCACAGTGAACTGTAAAAGTTGCAGGCAACTTGCTGCTCTCATTTGTAACATGTAATAACACAAAAGAGGAACTCTCGTCAAGTGTTGCTTTTTTGGTACTCACACTCGTTCTGGGAATAATGTTGCACTTCTCCAAATAAGCCTGCATCACGGGGTGGTTGTGCAAAATGTCCCCAAATTCTCGTCGGCGTGCAGCTTGATTGATAACTGCAAGGTCTACACTCAGCACACAACGCACCGGTTTGTGGTCACTATCTGTTATGTCCATGCAAGCTTCATACCTGCATTCCAAATGCAAATCCATCAGAATCATGGGTTGTGTCCTCTACTGATGTCCTCCTCCATCCTGAGCTACTAGGTACCACTCAACCTTCCTTGATAGCAGCAGAAGGGGCCTACAAAGATTGGTGTAAGTGGGTTCACATCAAATTCCATGTCAAAGAAGAATCTACAAACACTGAGCTTTGCAAAGCACCAAACTAAGATTGCATTCACATCCTAAAACCTAAAAAACCTAAACCCATCCTCTCTCCAATTGTGGACTCCATCAATACATACTACATACGTACCCAGCAACTGTAACCTTAGCAGGCCGAGAAAGTTTGATGGGTTCAGCAGCAGCAGCAGCAGCATCATTTCCATCAATGCTGTCCCGAAAGATGACCCGATCACAATATGCAGGAACTCTCCTCTTTTCACTTGTATCATACACTGAAGAATAACAGCAGCAGAGCAGCCCCAAATTAATTAGTGAGTGAGTGATGATGACTCACACCCTCACATCTGACTTCTCTAGGTGGAAACTGATAGCATGACAATCTGAGCTCAAAGCAACTTTCTTAACACCCAAGAACCCTAAACCCACTGTCAACAGACTACCTTGGCTACCACGATCAAACTTGTAGGTTGGTGCAAATTTGATAAAGCCTTCACGCATGCCTTGAAATGTGCGCCCAGACTTCATCTCATTCCTTAACTGATCCTTTAAAAGCAGCAAGTCATATCTCTTTTGCCGAATCAAATCCATGGCCTCATCATAAGACACATCAATCCTGTAGTTGAGGTCTCCGAACCAAATCAGAATGTCTGCCTGTGAGAGGTCTGGCATCATTGCCTCTCCCATTACTTCTGACTGCTGCAAAGTAAGTCCCCCCCCAAAAAAACTCTTCTTTCAGCAACAAGATATTATTACATTTTCAACTTTCACATGTACTTCTGAATAAACCCAAGAAAGTTTAGGGTTTAGGGTTTGATGGCCTCTCATCTGCCTGAGAAATGAGAACAGCACTCTAGGAGGAGACCAAGCAAAATAAAGAATAATGATTACAGTTGAAATAGAACCCACAGAGATTTAGATTTTACCGTGTACAAAGAAGGTGGATCTCCTTCCATGAATGTAGTAGTATCCTGAAACTCTGAGTTTGATGTATTTTTGCGCCCATTTCCTCGCTGCACATACTGTGCTGTTTGTTGGTACCCAAGACCCACAAACTTAGGGTTAGCATACATACACACCTACCATGCATGTAACTATTGCTGTAAGTCAAGGAGACATTGTTGTTGCTACTGTTTGATGTTTGCTACAAAAGACAGGAGACAAATAGATCAGGAGACACTACCTGGTTTATTCCCAAGTGACATCTGGTTGTAGATATATTCAAAGTCTGCATTTCGACTGGCAACTTTCTCCTGATGAGCAGCAAAATGGCTATTCACCACGCACACTGTACGCCTAAAAACTGTCATTTTGAGACCAACGGCTCCCTGAAAACCTCAATTGCTTAAAAGATATCAGTTTCTTCATAAGACCATACTTGTGTTCCTGAAAACCATTTGTTGAATGTGTAGAAAAATAAGCACATTAACTTCATAGGGTTTAGGGTTTAGGGTTCAGGGTTTTGGGTTTAGCGAGATCCTGCTCCCATTGGAGTGTATGAATGCTATTAACATTATGGAACCTTGATCAGTTCCTGCTCCCAGTCCAGGACTTTTGCTAAATCTGAAGCCTTAAACCCTAAACCCTATGAAAAATCTGTAGAAGCCCTAAACCCTAAAACAAATATCTGCGGACACCCGATTAGTTGAAAAAGCTTACTTTGTTACCCAATGTTCGCCCGAATCCACAAGCCACAGCTGCTGCATCTACATCTCCAATATGGGTACGGAACTTCTTCCTCACCCTGTCAATTTGTCAATAGGTTTAGCAACTAGAGAGGCTGCTATGCACTACAAGTGAGAGATTCAAGAGCTGAAATGCTGGAGAAAGAATAAATAAATAAAATTGCAAAATCCATTTTGATTTTCAAATGTTTGGGATCTAACATGATACTAGCAGCAGAGATTTTCTTGACAGAATAATATTGACCACTGCCTACTAATGTGGGTAGTACCCACCAGACACCAAGCAGAAGGCCTGCCAATTGGCGAGACGCAAGGCGCTCAAAATCTTTGCCTTCACCAATCACAGCACCAATATTATCAAGCCACCACTGGCCATTTGCACTGCCCTTCTCCTGAAGCCCACCTCCTACCTTCATAACAGAACAAAAACCCAACCAAGTACATCAGAATAGTAGGTTACAGGACCCTGGGTAGCAACATATCTATGGCAAGATCTCAAGCAATCGAGGGACACGCACAAAAAGGACTAAGTGCAAGCTGAGATAGACACACACCGTTTCCTTCACAGCTGCAATGCCAATTGCACCTGCACCCATCTCCATCTCTTGAATCCCCACAAAAACCATACTTGCATCTGCTGATGGCTCAGCTAGCCACATCCGGAGTGACTGTAGTGAAGGCTTCTCTTGGCTGACATTCCATGTGCCAGCAAACAACCTGAAGTAGTAGGTTTAGGGTTTAGTCCAGACAGCTGCAGTTCACCATATTAAATTCTTCATGTGGATTCTTCATGCCAATAATGTTTTTTTTTCGTTACCCATCTGTCAGTCTGTCCTTCTGTCATCAAGGTTCCTTTACCATCCAGATTCACAACAACACAATGTCCTGTTGGAAGGAATTATTCACTTCTCATACAGTAGAACTTAAACTATTACCTGAAGTGTTGTTGCTGTGTGAAAGAGCCAGCTCTTGCAGACAGCTCCATTTGGAGAAGAGAGTCAAATTCTGGGCTGAGTGATGCAATGTGCCAACCACGGATACCCCCATTTGATGCGAGTGTAAAAACATAGTTTTTGCCTCTCACCATCTGAACCAGCGGTGAATGGTGCGCACCCCATGATCCAAGTAAAGTCCTATTCCCAATCTGCAATACCTGCAGACACCAGTCACAGACATCACAGTTGCTTTGAGAATCCCCCTGTAGCTTAGCTTACATGCATGCACTTCATTCTAAGAGATCAAATCTATGTAAACCCAAAAGTGTAAATCTTTGTAAAAAAAATGAGAGAAAAACAGACAAAGGTGATGATGACCATCATGCCTGAATCTTGCCGTTAGTATAGCCTACCCACAAGCAGCTCCCAACTACCAACAAGCATTTGACAGCCACTGGAACTATGGGTAACTCATTCACACGATTGCCACCAGCATCCCACTGAACAAGTAGCCCATTTCCGAGACCTCCCCACACTGTTCCATCTGGAGAGGCCACCAGAGCCTGGAGTCTTCGAGCATCCTCTAAGACCTGCACTGATCTGTCTGTTGCACGCCGCACTGCATCAGCTGCTCCCATGAAGGCATTCCTCGAGCGGTGCAACCAGCGTCCAAGGCTCTTCTCCTTCTTCATTGCCCTTTCTTCAGTTAGCACTTCATGACCTGGTGAGAATTCCTGGATTGAAAGATTCGGCTCTGAGAATACACTTGCCCCAAATACCTTGATGATCTCCCTTGTTCTTGCATCCCTGCCACCAGCCCAAGGAGAGTTATTCTCCTGTTTTCAGAACTCTAGGCACAACAAACCCAACTCTGAAATGCAGAAAACTTGCCCAATGACCTGCATTGATCTATCTGCACAGAGAAATAGGTGAACATGTAATGTGGCTTATGATAATCCATTCACAACCAAGACTATGGAAGTTTCCAAAACAGACATACCAGAGTGCTATGTGATGAATTCCTCCTGCCCAAATCCTTCCATTTGAATGCTCAGCAACTAAGAACCGTACTTCAGTTAGTGTAGGGCTCATTCCAGTTGTCGGACCCCTAAGCGTCAAAGACGATTTTGCCATGAATGCAGCTACTGCATATTCACCTTCTGCACCGCTACTGCGTAATCCATGTGATGTAACTTCACAAGGCCATGCCTTCATTGACCCACTTTCCGACCCTGTCCAGAGCTCACCTGAATACTCAAACAGTGATGAGTGTCAGTAAAGTTTAAACCCACACTGGAAGAGGAATGCATGGGGTTTTTGTTACAATCTCCCACCACCTCAGAGAAATATTTGTCACACCCAATTTTCATACTGCAAGTAAGCAAACAAGGAGAGAGAGAAAAAAAAGAAAGATAGTGCATGAGTGTTGCCATGTCTTTCTCTAAGACACCCACCGTATGAAGTGACGACAATTGCAGTCACAGGTGTGCGATGACCCTCCCACACCAAGCTGGGGAGGGTGGGGTCCCATCGTGTGCGTTTGACTTGTGCTGGCCAAGCTCTCACCTTTCCATCTTTATGGCCACTCCAAACTATCTCATTGGCAATGTCCAATGCAAGGCATAAAGTTGGTGATGCATGAACAGAAAGTACACAGTATGCCGCAGCATCTTCATCGCCTACCAAATTGTCGACTCCTTCACTGAAACATCCTGTTGCACTCTCAATATCCCAGACTTGGAGCCCAAAATCAAACGCTGCCCATAAGGAAGTTTCAGTGCAAAGGATGGTCTTTGTTGACTGATGGATGTCCTTCAATGGGTGTGGTCGAAGCTCCAAAGCTACTGGATGACCAGCTTGGAGAAATCCTCTAGATGGTGCCCTGTACACTGATCCCTTTCCCCCTCCAGATGCCAGAAAATCACAAGACTGCCTTGCTTGCTTTGACTCTGCAACAACAGAAGACTGCTTGAAAGGAGATCCAGGAGGCACTGACAGTCGTTGAGGTGGTGGTGCTGGAGATGACCGCTGTGGGGTTGGTGGTGGTTTTGAGACCATTTCAGTGTCGAGAGGCCTTTTGGGTCTTCCATTAGACTCAAGGAAGGTGGTGATGCTGGAGGCAGTGAGCTTTGAAGGCACAGCCTCTGGGTTATTCCTGATTAGAGAACTTTCTGACCTCAGTGACCTTGAATGAAACAGTCTTCCCCCCCCACGAGGAGCATCCTGCCTTTCAACATCCATCCCAGCAGACCTATTGGTTGCAGTTCCTGGATGGCTCATTGGGATTGCTGGACTTCCATTGGAAACACTCACCTTGCTGAAAGCATCAGTTAGGAAATGATTTTCCCCAACCAGTTCCTGAGGAGGAGCAGCATACTTCACTACAGTTGGTGGCAATGTGGACTCAATCCAAGGAGCATCAGGCATCTGCGTTGTAGGTTCACCAGTCACCTGATTGCTCAACCTTCTTCCCAAAGCTGAACTTTTTCCTGATAAGCCACCAGCTTCCAAGTACCCAGATGATCTCAACAAGAAATCGTCTCTTGGTGAGGAGGAGGCAGCTCTGAAGGGATTTGAAGAAGCCTCAGACCAAGGTGGCGGTGGTGGAAATGTCACACTATCCAAGGAACCTGTCAGTAGATCCATACCACCTGGAGTACACTGAAATGGGTTGTGCTCATCTGTGTCAATCCGTGACTGCCTGGAAGTGCTGCTGCTGCTGACAACACTGTTCTGGTGTGATGTGAATGAAGCAGATTGTTGTGGCAAGCTTTGTACAGCAGATGAACTAACAAAGAAATACTCAGGAGTTGGAGGAGGAGTTGGAGGATGTGTTTCTCTGACCAAAGCGTAAGGAGTATGATGATGATGATGATCACTATTACTACTCCAGCTGAAAGGATCCACCACAGGCTGCTGGTCAAGTCCTTTGACGACAACATTGCCATTTGCTGCCGAACAGCAGGAGGAAGGTTGATTCATGTCATCATCCCCAAAATCAATCAATGGTGGCTCAAAAGAGTCTCCACCACCATGAGAGAATCCACTCTGTTTGCTCGGAAGCATCATGTGATGATGATGCAGCATCGACTCATCGTTTCCACACATGCCTGACCAAATCACAAGATAATTCCATATCTGTTTTTTATTTCTATTACCTGCAAGTCTCTTACTCCCAGTAAGGAAGGAATGCTGACATTTTATTCTGGATCTAAGCCATAGATTGACATGTATACAACTTCTTGAACATATTGGGTAGGCCCACAAATGCATGGGTAGTGGAATTTATTGATTTGGCTAACAGGTTTTGGGTCAGAGTAGCATATAAGGAACTGACCTCTTTTGAGCTAGCATGTGGAGCACATGTTACTTGAGTGCGTTGTTGGTTTTTGACAGATGACTTCTTCCAATCATCATCACCTTATCAAGAGGGCAATCTTGTGTGCCTCCTTGTCAAGGCAGTAATTTCTGGCATGTCTTCAGCTTCCATGTCTTTTGAGACCAGCCAGATGTGTGTGCTTTCCTTAAGACTTCGTTTCATCATCAAGCTGCTGCAACAACGGAGCTTGTAGGTAAACTTCCATTTTCTTTTAGCTTGCCAATGTACAAAGTTGAAAGAAAAAATTGCAGAGTACACAAACTCCTACAGCAAACTTTGATCCCCAAATATGTATTTTTGGACAAAACCAGAATACTTATACTCATGTATTTGTACATCCACCTAGCAAAAAAATCAATTGTATGACACACCTTCTTCTGAAATGCTTGTCTTAGAACCATTCCAGTGGATTCTGTTTGAATTTTGACCTCTTCCTGCCTCCCTGCCTGCCTGCTTTCATGTCAACCTCAAAAGAGCGCATAATTACTTTTCCATCTTCAGCCAAGTCAATCCACAAAATAGTAGCATTGCATAGGCAATCAAAAAATTGCTGAAAGCCAGGCAATCAAGGATTTCCAAAAGATCAGCAAATCTTTGAAAGGCATCACATGTAGATAGCAAAAGCAGAGCAAATGACAGAAGGGCACTTACTGCTAGGAAACAAACAAAATCCACAACAGGAGATTAGGTCAAAAACACTCACATGCATGCACAAACTCTGAGAGATTTTTTTGGAAACAAACATATGAATTCAACAACTGCAATCACATCAAAACAGTGCGACCAATTGATTGTTCAAGGTACAAAAGACTGGCATTTAGTTAGTCCATGCAAAAAAAAACACACACACACAATCACCTGAAAGTTTGGTCAACCCACAACACCAAAATTTGACAATATCTTCAAACAACATGCCCACAAAAAAAGTGGGAACAACATCATGAGACAGCAAAGGCATCGACAAAACCACACCAAAAAAAAAAGAATTGATCATCAGAAAATTCATGACCAAGTTGTATTTGGAACACCCTTCACTCAGTAAATTATTATGGAGTTTTGATTTTGAAAAACCAGGTTATAGGTTGGCACTTCAAAAACAAGACTAAAAAACCATCAGAGACATACACATTTTGTTTTGTGCCCATCTGCTGTGCTGCTGGTGATAAGCAACCTACCTGTTGGTGCTGGTGATACCAAGTATCTCAAGATGATGAAAATGTGGAGCAGCAGTTACAATGTATCAAGCAAGCAAGGATGTTGTCTTGGCTGTTTTTTTTCCCTCTGGTACCCACAAAACACAGGGGTTCATAGCAAGAGTTAGCACCATAGCAGAATGACAAAAAACACATTTGTTTTGTACAATGCCTTGAGCATAACCCAATTAACCTGAAGAGAGGAGAAATGGAGATGGGTAGGGAGACATAGGGGAGAAAGCTACAAGTGCACAGCAACTGAAAAATGCATGACCCAAAACCACAAAATGAAGAAGCACATTGTGTTCTTCTTCTTCTTCTTCTTCTTCTTTCTGCCCTGTCTTCTGCTTCCAGACGAAACAGCAAATGTAAAGGATTTTGGGGGTTGTGATCAAGCAAACACCAAAATGACCCTTCAAATCATCACACAAAGTGAAAGGAAAATGAAATGAAAAGTTGGAAAAACCTAAAACTTCAATCTTCTTAAAACACTACACCCAAAAATAAATCTGCTTTTGCTTGAACGCTTCTTCTCTACAAAACCAAAACCCAATCCTTTTTTTCTTTTCTTTTCTTTTCTTTTTTCCACACATTATGCTGTATCAAAAACCCTCCCTTCCCCTTCCCCCACTCCTCCTCCAAAATGCATCACACACACACAACAACAACAACAACAACAACGGAAACAGAAACAACGACAATGAGGATAGTAGGTCACTTGGCAAAGGAGCAAATTGGAAAAGAAACCCAAAAACCCAAAAACCATCTGTTTGCTCCATCAAAACTCCACACCCAAAAACCAAACTCACCCAAAAACCAAACCCCGACTGTTCTCCTCCATCAAAGCTCCACACTCCAAAAAAGAACTCCCAAATCCCTGCAAAAATTACAGCACTCTTGAAACCACTTCTGCTTCTTCTTCTTCTTCTTCTTTCTTCTTCATCTTCTTTCCTTTTGCTTATTCTTCTTCTTCTTGAGCAAAAATTTTAAAAATAAAATAAAATTATGAATAACCCACCAAAAATAAATTGCTTGGCATACACCCAAAGCTCCAAGAAATGGTCAAAGATTGGAGCTTTGGGGGGGGATTTGGAGCAAAATTGGTCAAGAGAAAAGACCGACACATTACCCACAAAGTGAAGGAGAAGAAGAAAGAGCTGAGAAGGAAAGAGGGGAAGAGGTGAGAGAGAGGGGAAGGATCCCACACAAAGACTTTTCCCCCAAACAAAATCAATTTAATTAATTGAGTAGATAATAAAAAATTTATCATTTAACAACATCATTAAAAATTAACTAAGTATTCTTTTTCACATGAATTTTTGTAAATTTTTTTTTCCTAACTACATTTTAGTTTATTTTCAATTTCATATTTTAAAAAAATTTAAGATAATTTTTTTAATATCCCTAATTTAACAACCCAAATTTATGTTTCTTTGGAGATATCCTCATAACATTTGGAAACAAACTAAATTTAATACCAATGGTGAAATTATTGACAACCCAATTTAGATAATACAAAAAGCCATCCATCCAACCATATATCCATCCATCCATTCATCATTCATCATTCATCATCCATCCATCCATCCATTCATCTTAAGGGCAAAGTTTTTATGAAGCTTGGGTTGCTTTCATGACATAAAGAGATATATTGTACTCATTTTGTCCCCAATTTATTCATTCATTCATTCATTCATTATGTATGTGGGGTGTTCATTAATTAATGTCAGGTGTAACTTAGTTGTAAGTAGATCCAAATTGTCATAAAAAATGACTTTACTTTCTCTCTTTCTTAATTGAAACAAAGACTTCTTCTTCCTCTTCCTCTTCTTCATCTCTAAAGTCTACTAGACTCTAATCTCTTGCTACTAGATATGCTCAATTAATAACCAATGCAATGCTAATAAGTAAATGATAAATACTTAAGACCAAGTTGAGTTTGATACTTTTAGAGATGATGGACCATGGGGAGAGCCTTGATGAATGAATGAATGAATGAATGAATTCATTAAGTTTGTTGGGTGGGTAAGTTAGTTGTTGTGCATCCAAGTTCTTGGAGAACTACTTTTCTTTCTTTTTTTTAATGTTTTTTTTAGAATCAAAAGAAAGACGACTTGTTGAAATCTCCAACATGCTCATTGAACTACTTTTTGATGGGGAGGGGGTTTTTTTAGGTTTTTTAAAATCGAAAGACAACTTGTTTGAATCCCCATCCAACATGCTTCACTCCACTAACAAGCCTTCCCGAGTAAGGGGAACTTCAATAATGAATAGAATTAGATAGTAGAGAGATATGGGAGGAATGGGAATGTTGTGCACACATGCCCACCACTCCGCAAGTATCTTAAAGAAAGGGAT
>Ga0209208_10006219_pt1 | contig 16476 bp, 12 predicted proteins | sample S1TSphfallax_3_FD_187694 | JGI IMG/M metagenome (GOLD analysis project Ga0209208, IMG submission 187694) | Host-associated microbial communities from peat moss isolated from Minnesota, USA - S1T2_Fd - Sphagnum fallax MG (SPAdes) (version 2) | ecosystem: Host-associated > Plants > Peat moss >...
GTTAAAAAGGAGTTGCAATATATTTTGATTTTGTATGTGTCATTGTTTTATACAATTGTAGAATTACATTGTTATCATACATAATTATATTGCCATGATTGTCAAAGACATATAGTATATGATTATATATTTTGTCGTACCAAAGTGAAATGTTTTTGCAATTCTTGTTTTTTGAAGGCATAATATGTGGGATGTTTGTAAATTATGATCATGTTGAAAATTTTGATAATGTATGTGCAATGAATTAATATCAAGGTTTTGAATTATAATATGTGAATGATGATATTTAGTTAGTCTTGGAACCAATAGTTCCCAATTAGCAAATGTTGTGAGTCTTTTCATTTCTTGTATCACACATTCATCTATGAACTAAAATGAGGTGAATTGGATAAGTTGATAGTGTGAACATATGGAGTTTTTAGGTTTTTGTTTTTTTGATTTGGTCATTATCAACTTTCTAGTATTGATAGTAAAAAACTTTTCGTTATTGTCCATTTTTTTTAGTTTAGTCATCATCGTAACAACTTCAAAAGGGCATGTGAAGGAGAGTATAATAGTTTGTTGTTTGTGTGTAATGCATGACTTATCTCTTTAGATTTGCTAATGATGGAAAATGGAATAACATTAATGAAGTTTTGAAAATTGGATGATGCAATGCTAAATAAAAGGTGGATGAAGGAATTGGTTTGAGCAAGTTAAACAAATTTGCCAAATTGTTTTGTGATGCGTAGTGATTCTTCTATTGTGTTTGAAGTTGTTGAATCTTTTATGTTATGCTAATAGTTATTTAGTTGCAAATATGCAATGTACATAATAGCATTTGCTATGAAGGTTGATGTTGAATTATGATGATGAAACAAGGTGGTCCGAGCTATAACTAGTTGGGCATGTAATAGTCAAATATCCCTACATATTGAAAGAAAGAACTAGGGTTTAATTCAATTTGTATACCAAGTTTAGTGGAATAGTGAGCATTAAAAACTTCAATGGGTTATCTGTGGATTGGTGCAAAATAAGGGAATAGAAGCAAATTGAAACAGTTCATAAGTTGCATTTGTATCTTAAATATGCATAACATGTTTGCCATACCTAGAGTGGCTCCTTTCATATGAACCTAATGATCATCACTTGCATAGAAATTGAGATACAATTGAATGAATAGTGTTGAGGAATGGAGTCTTATGTCTTAGGGGTTTGGGACATACATTTGTGAAGCATTACATGATAAGGGAAATGATTAATAGTTCAAAATGACTAAATGGACATTAAGAGATTTGACCTCAAGTTATACTTTTGAAAAATAAGATTGTAAGATGACTCTAATACGAATCATTTAGAAATTAGAGATGGGAAGTTGATTAAGTTGAGCAAAGCCAAAATCTTATGGCATGGAAATCAAAATGTTAAAAATTGTGAACCTTATTATTTTAAGTTTGGCTTAGGTTCAAGAATTTAGATATTTGAGGTTGATGTTTTTATAATGCACATATGTGAATTTGTTGGGAAATTTTAACATTAGTTGTTGATACTCCATAGTTTCATTATCCTTGGAACAAGTTTTGTGTTCCGTTTCTTTTGGTTACATATCAACATGAAAATTTGAATTTTGCAATGGCTTAAGGAGATATAATTTTTTTGGGTATGTATAGGAAAGAAGGCTATATAGGTGAGTCCATGTTTATTGACATACATTGGGTCAAATGCCATTTCATTTAATGATAGCCCTTGCAATTGATGTCACTACTAGAATTCCTATTTTTTAAACCCATTTTTGACTAGATGAGTCTTTTTTACTAGAGGACATGTATTTTTGACTAGAAGCCAAAAGCTTGAATAACAATGGGTATCTTTTGACTAATCAATTTGACTAGAATGACCAATTTGACAATTAATCAAATTAGACATCTAGTCAAATTGGATTTAAAAATACCACCTAGTCAAATTGGTTAATGGCCTAGTCAATAAGACCACCCAATCTAATCAAATTGGCAAGTGTCTTAGTCAATAAGGCCACCTATTATACTCAATCAATAAAGCTAACTAAGTAGGCCTAGTCAAAAGGGCCAATTACAAATTAAAAATTTAGTTGGGTATCTTGGGACCATATAACATTTTGACTATGTTCAACTAGTTTTTAAAAATTAAAAAAATGTAAAAGTTAGTTAAATATAACCAAATGAATCATGACCAAATTAATTATGATTAAACTAATTATATATATATGGTTTATTTAACGATGGTTAAATTGACTATATTGAAATTAATTATGGCTAAACTACCTATGAAAAAAAGAAATTTATTAAAACTAACCATAACTAATCTAACCATGGTCAATTTAATCATGTTCAATTAACCATAGTTTGTATAGTTGTATATGTTTTAGCCATGGTTAGTTTAGCCATGATAATTAGTTGCACATAAATAATTTAACCATTACTAGTTGGGCCATTGTTGGTTTTGCCATAATGAATTTAACCATGGTTACTATAAGCATAACTAAATTAGCAAAATTTATTTTTAACATAATATTATTTTATCCTAATAAATTTAATCATGATTAATAGACTCATAATCAATTTAGAACTATTGTTAATTTATTCATGGTTGGTTTTGCCATAAAATATTTATTCATTAATTAATTTAACCATATTAATTTTATTAGTGGTTAGTTTAACCAAATTTATTTACACACGATTAGTTTAACCAATTCTAGTTTAACCATGATAAATTTTGCCATATATATTTAAACCATTCTGATTTTAACCATAATTATTTCATTCATGTTTATTTTAGCCATAATTAATTTTTTCATAATTGGTTTTGCCATAAAATATTTAATCATTAGTTATTTTAGCCATGTTAACTTTATTAGTGGTTAAAAATAGCCAAATTTATTTACTCAAAGTTAATTTAACCATTTCCTAGTTTAGCCATGGTTAATTTTGTCATATGTATTTTAATTATACTGATTTTAGCCATAATTACTTCATTCATTTTTATTTTAACCATAATTATTTTTTTCATTTTGCCATAAAATATTTATTCACTAGTTAATTTAACCATATTAACTTTATTAGTGGTTAATTTAACCAAATTTATTTACTCATGGTTAGTTTAACAATTTCTAGATTAACCATGATTAATTTTGCCATAAATGTTTAAACCATTTTGATTTTAGCCATAATTATTTCATTCATCTTTATTTGAACCATAACTAATTTATGCATAGTTGGTTTAGCCATAAATTATTTATTAATTGGTTGTTTTAGCCATAAATTTTATTCTTTAGTTAATTTGGTCATGTTTATTTTACCCATGGTTAGTTCAACCATTTTTTGTTTAACCGTAAAATATCTATTCATTAGTTAATTTAACAATTTCTAATTTAGTTATGGTTATTTTAGCCATAAAATATTTATTCATTGGTTAGTTTGGCCATATTTACATTACTCATGCTAAATTTAGCCATATTTATTTTACTCATGGTTAGTTTTAGCCATTTCTGATTTGACCAATGTTGGTTTAGCCATAAAATATTTATTCATTGGTTAACTTGGCTTTATTTACTTTATTCATGGTTAGTTTCACCAAATTTATTTTATTTGTGGTTAATTTTACCATTTTAAATTTAGCAATGGTTGGTTTTGCCATGATATTTTACCCATAATTAGTTTATTCATCGTTATTTTTCCATAATTAAATTGCTCATTTTTGGTTGGTTTAGCCATTATTAATTTAATAATCATTAATTTTGCCATAATTACTTTAGTTGTGTTTGGTTTAGACATTATTATTTTACCAATAATTAGTTTTTCCTAGGTTAAATTAACCATCTATTTAACTTATGTAATGTAAATATGTGGTTAAATAACCTAAATACAATTAGCTTATATGTAGGTGTATTTATTTATACGTACCTTACCTATACTCCACCTATTTACCTATATTTTAGCCTATATGTAACCTAGTTATATAGGTTAGGGTAAGCCATTTATATACCTATGATAAATTACTTGTTAGTTAATTAGTTATTTACTTAAAATATATCAATGAATGTTTAATTAAATAATTAAATATTAAATATTACAAATACATTGTTGATAATATATAATAAATTAGGTCAAATTTGTAAGGATTAATTAGAATTTGGTCATAATTATCAATCAACAACATAATGCATTATAATTATCTTTATATCATATATAATTCAAGGATTTATAATATGGTTGTAATTATTAATTATAACTAAATAACTAGACATTAAATATTATTAATTTTTATTTTAACTTAATTAACATACATATTTACCTACCTATTTATTTATTTATTTAATGTATCTTATGTAATTATTTATGAATAATGTTGTTTGAACTAAAAGGTTCTAATGTTGTGTGGACATGAAAATGTTTCTTTTTCCCAAAAGTTTGTCCCATATTGTTTGCCATCTTTTCCAAATGATGAACAATATAAATAGATGCACCATAAACATCCAAAACATAATAAATATTTTTAAAAGGAAGTTGACTTGGGATGAACTAGTTGAAAAGGTTTAACCTTAAAGGCCAAATTTAAAATGAAATAGGATTTTCCTACCCAGGTCATCTAGTTGTAGGTTCAATCTAGGTGGTGTACATTAAAGCTTAATAAACGTCATAACTTAAGTTGCCTTAACTTACCTTAGGCTTCCATACTTAGTTGCTAATTATAGGTTCTTATACCTAAGCTTAGGAGTTTAGGTTGTAGGTTCTTAGACATAGGGACCTTAGGAATAGGTATTTAATTTTAAGTTTAACTTAGGTTGCTTAAGTTCTATCCACATGGCATAGCATAAATGGCCATTGTTTAGATGCCACATGGCCAATTAACTTAGGTGGCCACTATTTAAATGCCACATGACATTTGCCTAGTCAAAATGGTGTTTGATTAATCAAAAAATCATTTGACTATTATATTGATTAGTCAAAAGTACTACAGTAAACTCTCTCTAAACTAATACTGTGTAAACTAATATTCTCTCTAAACTAATATGCGGGCATAGGCCTGTGGCGGGCCTCATACTTAATCTAATAATTCTCCATAAACTGATATTCAATATTTTCTTTCGGTCCCATAACATTTTATAAACTAATATATCATACATATGGCACCAAAAACACGATGAAATCAGAGGAAACACCTTCGAAAGTACAAAGCTAGATGCGCTGGGAGAAGCTATCAATATTCCTTTGTACCAATTGCTTTGTCTTGATCATATTCACACTGTCCTTCATCTTTTGTGAGGCGGCAACGAATGGAATACCCGAGTCGTCTTGCTACATCCAGAACCTCTCCAGCATCTCAACCATTCTATAGGCTTCGGCAGCACTCACTACAAGGAGCTTCGGGCTGTCATTTGCCTCATCGTCGTTGACTTCCACCTGCAGGCTTGACCATTCTTGGAGTTGATCCTCGATGACATCGTCCACATCGGGTGTGTAAGCAGTGACCTGTTCCTCTGGGTAGTTTAGCAGATTCCTGATGTCCATTAGGTTGTGATAGTGGAATTGTCGAATTTGCAATTCGAGGTCTTCAATGACTTCTGGATCCAGTGGGCACTCCTCATTGGCATCAACGACTAGCTTCTCTGTTGAGTGGATCTTACAGTGGCGGAAGCCATTGAAAATTTTTTCCAGCTTCATTTCGTATGTCCATGTTCGAACGACCATTTGAATGGCACAGAGGATGTCGATCTTTTCAGGGTCGGCGACATTGTCCTCCAAGCGCTGCAAAAGAAGTTGGTTGAAGCAACGACGGTAGTACGCCTTGAAGCTACGGATGATCCCAGCATCGCATGGCTGGATCTTCGAGGTTACGTTTGGGGGCAAGTAGAAGACTGTGGTATTTCTCAGTTGGATGTGGTTGGGAAGCTGATCAAGGGGAATGTGGCCATTAAAGTTATCCATGATGAGGAGGACCTTGCGCCCTGAAACATGGAGGTCAAACCCCCTGAGCTACTCCAGAAAAAATTCCCGCGTCATCTAAGCGTTGGAGTTGTTCTGGTACTGGCACCCAAACATGTTCTTGTTTATGTTCTTGAAACAGCGCGGGTTCTTATACTTTCCAATGACCCAAAGCGGGAGCTTATCGCTACCATCTCCATTGCAGTAGATGGCGAGAGTGATCCGCTCCATGTTTTACTTACGGCCCTCGAACTGCTTGCTTACAAGAGAGTTATCGGCCTGGAAAACAATCACAATCAGTTATATCATGTTTAGACATTTATAGTAGATAGATCTGAACTTACAGTACCTGCATTTGATAGAAAAGTCCAGTTTTGTCCATATTATAGATGTCCTTCCACACATACTGATCCAGGACGTCACGTATGGCTGGAAGGGTGTTGGCAAGAGCAACCATGTTGACAGAGCCACTTTCGCCGAAGCAGCGGTAGGACTTAATGCCATGGCGGGACTTGAACGCCTCAAGCCAGCCACTTGAAAATTTGAAGGGCTCATCCCCAAGATAGAGCCGATCCAAAATCTTCGTTGCACTCTCTCTAACAAGCTCACCACTCACATTTGCCCGCTCCTAGTTTGCCCGAAACCACTTGACCAGCACGGATTCCATTTCCGGGTACCTGACTGTTCGTTGGCACTTGTCATTGAGGTTGGTCTCATTGTTAGACTTGGCGAGAATCTCAGCCGACCGTTTCAGTGTGGTAGAGATGGTAGCTTGGCTAATTTTGATACTATGGTTGTTTTCGAGCCATTTGATTAGGTCTTTCTGTGAAAGCTGAAGATTATCTCTTTTGTATTGGCAGAGAGCTACGCAGACCTTGTCCGTCATAGTGGTATGAAAAGTTCCTTTCTGTGGCATTGTTCTGGTCCTGCTTTTGGGGAAAGGGTTTGGACAAGACTGACCAGCTGACTACCCACATCCCTTTTCATAGAGCAAAGGAGGGTATTCTGAGAGTACCCAGACTGCATGTTTCCACAACCTCACTTTCTACCAAGATTTCTACCACTCATGTCATATGATCTTCTACGTGCTTCTTTGATCCTCCACCAAGCTCCACAAGGTTCCGTTACCTTCCCCAATCATCCATGACCTTCTATTAACCTCCATGACTTTCCATGCTGCTCTGGTAGGTTCCGGAATGATTTTTGTTACCCCCCATATAATTTGTGCAAATTAATATCCTCCATAAATTAATATCTTCCGGTTGGTCCCAAGGATATTAGTTTAGAGAGAGTTTACTGTAGTCCAAATGACTAGACAAAAAATACATGGTTTAGTCACAATGGACAAGTTCAAAATTGTCACAACCTTAGCCTTGGGCTCATGACCAAGGCAAGGGTTTGCAAGGTTGTGGGCCAAGAGAGGAAGCCCAGGAGTGAAAGAAAGTGTGAGGGAATGAACCCTCACACTCCCAAAGGAGCTTCCACCTTGGGAGTTGGAGTCTCAGTGGACTCCCAAATGTTCAAAGAGAAATTGCAAGGGTCAAAACCCAATGGATTGAAAATTTCTTTATACCATTGGAAAGCTATTAAAATTTAGATGTCTAAAATGGGCTTGCATCACCCATTTGGATATCTGAAACACAAGTTGTAGCCAAAAGGAGGGCCGGGAGTCAAATTGGCAATTTGATTCCCGACCACCAAAAGTCAAGAATCGACCCGATTTCCTTGCGTGAAGGTGGCTTGCGACATATCTTTGGAAAGCTTTTGACAAGGGCTATAACTTTGCTTCAGACCTCAACTCAATCGGAGGTCTACACACAAAGTTATGGGGCTCCAAAGTTGCAAGAGTCCCAACTTTGGGAATTTTGGGACTTGCATTTGGGAGCCCAAGAAAAAATGCCATTTGGATGTGGGCCTTGTGGAGAGGCACAAAGTATACTATAAGGGGGAAGGTGGTGGCTTCCCCCAAGTTCGGGTCATGGTGAGTCTTATGAGTCCAAGTTTGCCCGCGTTTCGTCCTAGCACCAAAAGTGCCCCAACTATGCACTAACCACCTTGTGGTTGGTTTAGTGCAAGTCCGTGTGAGTAGTTGATGCTTCTCACTCTTCCTAGTCCCATCTCGGAGCTCCAGCACACCCCTTTACCACCAAAGTGTTATGAGCCAAGGAGCATGCCTCAACTTTTTGCACTTCCGCTATTTTCATTTCAAATTCATATTTGAGTCTATCAAGGAGTTTGGGAGTGAATAAAAAATGACTTGTTCAAAATGATTAAGAGTTTTTCTTTTATGCCCATCCAAAATGGGTATTTGTTGACCAAAATTTTTAATCAATTCTAATAATGTGTATTATTTTCGCAATAACTAGTTGAATTGGAAAATGTACTTGAATAATTTTTTTATATAACATTTGCTTATTTGTATTTCATTAATAATAAGTTCTATGTGTGTCCAATTTTATTATATTATGTTGTTTGTATATAGAAATGCATTTTTATATCATGTGCGACAACCTATTTTGGGATTTAGAAAATCAATCCAAATATATGATTTATTATTTATACAAGTGGTTATTTTGAACAAACCATCAATTCCATTAACTAATAACAAGTCCATCATAAGTCGCATAATTTCATGCACATAGTTCAATCAACATGTCTTTTTAAATTCATAATATCTTATGTAATTTTATAGTCTTAGTTGAGTCATTTGGTAAATTGTAGGTTGATGGCATTGGATCCTAAGAAATGTCTATAACTTTAAGAATGAAAGTTTGACCTATTGTTTTTTTGGAATACAAAATTATTACGAATAGATGTTGCTTTATTTGTGTAAAATAAATGTGGCATTTTGGAGTCATTCAGGGGTGTTTATAAAAAAACATTGTTTAATTTATCAATATCAAATTGATATGAAATGCAATTCTAAATTTATTAAGTGTATGAATGAATTCCATATAATTTTGACACATGACCATGTGTAATTTATAACATTTTATGTGGTCATGCCAAAAATATGGAGCTAAAGCTTCAAACCTATCATTATGTTTTTTGAACACCCATTTGTCCTTTACTAGTGGAACTTGGTAAAATCACTCGAGATTATGAGATCAAGGCTAGAAAAAAACTTGTTATGGATATATTTTATAGTTGATAATCTTTGACAATCGTGCCTTTTTAAAATATTATGCCCATCCTTCCCCCTATTTGTCAACTTAGGTGAAGTTTAACCTTTAAGCATGTAGGAGAGTTCACATGTGTTGCCAAGGCTTTAAACCTTTGGTGGACCCTTGTTGATGCACCCCCAAACTCCTTGATGGACTCAACTTCGAGTCCAAAGGTCGAGAACAGCGGAAGGATAAGGAGTTGGGGCACACTCCTTGGCTTGCAACATTTTAGGGGTAGAGGGGTGTGCTAGAGCTCCAGGATAAAGAGTGACATGTAAGTCAATTACTCATACGGACCTGCACAAATTAAACAATAAGTTGGTTAGTGCATAGTTGAAACATTTTTGGTGCATGAACAAATCACGGCTAAACACTAACTCACAAGACTCACCACGACCTGAACTTGGGGGAAGCCACCTCCTTCCCCCTTATAGTATTCTATATGCTTGGCCATGGAGTTTGCACCCAAATGTCATTTTGTCTCGAAACTCCTAACTTGGGAGTCCTGAAATTCTTGAAATTAGGATTCTCACGACGTTTGGGCCCATAATTTCTTGTGCAGACCTCCGATTGAAGTGAGGTTTAAAGCAAAGTTGTAGCCCTCATCAAGAGATTCTCAATGATATGTGACACATCACCTGCATGTAAGTAAATCAGGGCGATTCCTGACTTTTAATGGTCGAGAGTCAAATTGGCAGTTTGATTCTCAACCCTTCTTTTGGCCATAATTTATGTTTTAAGTACCCAAATGGGTAATGTGAGCCCATTTTAGACATTTAAATTTCAAGAGCTTTCCATTGGTATAAGGGAATTTTCAATCCAATGAGTTTTGACCCTTGCAATCGCCCTTTAAAGATTTGATAGTCCATCGGGACTCCAATTCCCAAAGTGGGAGTTCATTTGAGAGTGTGGGGGTTCATTCCCTCACACTTTCCTACACTCCCAGGAGCATGAAATGTGATTCTCGGGTTTCACTTTTGGCTTGCACCTTTGTGAGCCTTTGTCTTGGTCATGAGCCTAAGGCTAAGGTTGTAACACTTGCCCCAACCTCATTTCTTTTGAAATTGTTAGTGCATTATGAATTTTGCATCCTTAAGGCTCCAATTCCCCTTGCTTATGTTTTTTGATGGATCTTTAGCCGAGTGCAAACTTCAAATTTTCTTTTGATTTTTTCAAGTTGACATTCATTTGTTTGTCCCATTTGTTAACATGAGGTCCTTCAAACATGGTTTTCAAGCACTTAGGGATCCTTTTGATCTAGAAGATTCAGTAGGTGGTTTCATCCAGCTCCATTAGTTGGTTTCCCATGTGGTCGTAGGCTATATCGCAAGGTTTGTTGTTCGGATATTTAATGTTGTTAAGCTTTTAGTTTTGGTCAAACCCTCAAGTGGCATTCGAGTGATAACAAATGGCAATATATCGGTTAATGAATAATGCATTATGCCTTTAATTCTATGATGCAATTTCTTCACATTTATTGCACATTGATTTAGTACGTGTGGCTATGAAGGGTGAATGTGAGGTTATGGTTCATGGTATCTAAGTTGTTTTAAACGTCCATCCCAATTGGGTGGTGCTTCAAGTGGATATTGCGAATGCTTTCAATTCCATTTTGCATAAGGCCATCTTCCAAGGGCTTTGGGTGGCGACAGGCTAATTATCACAACTTTTCCCTTTTGTTTATGTTTTTAATGTTCAAAAGTTTCCTTATTTTTAATCATCATTCCCCTTCGAGAGATTTCTTTGTCGTCCTTTTGTTTCTTAACATGTGCTAAGGCAATTCGTTCATTAAGCCCTTTTTTTTTCTTTCCCATTTTTGAGTTTTGCATTGTTCCTCAAACATTTTTCCTTCTTATTGATTGTGTGTTCCTATGTTGGCACCTACAACTATTGTTGTCATCACAAATACAACACATAACATAAAAATACTGTAAATGGTACACCACATCTAAACCAAAACATGACCCACTTGTAACAAATATGAATCCAAGCCTAAAGACACAAAACAAAAATCATAACACTTGGATAAACACAAAAAATTGCAAAGCTAAAAACTATGCGTTATAATCTCAAATCACCAAAAGTGATTTGAAATCACACAAATTGGGATTATATCCCATGGAAAAATATTTTGAACCTTATTCACACCTAAATTAGTTCTAAATAAAATTAATCAACTCAATTAACCTAATTTGTCCCTAATTAAGTTGGACCTAACTCAACAATTAAATTAACACACCTAACAACTATCATGCACTTTTATGTCAGTGCTTACAACTATCATTATCATCACACATACAACACAAAACATAGAAATACCCTAAGTGGTACACCATATCCAAACCGACCCCCTATTGGGGTTGAGGTCCCTCTAAGCCAGATAACATTCAAAACTACTTGATGGAAATCCGCCATGGATGAATATTTTGGTTCCAAGGCAAAAGGACTAATAGGTCGAGTGCAAATGTGAACCCCATTATTATTTGCCTATTTGTAATCTTTCAAATCCCCAACTAAATGTGAATCACCATGGATGAAAAGATTAAACTAATTCTATTATTTGACCTTAAGAACCTAAATCTCTTAGATACATTGAAGGCAAAACCATGTGCTAACCTTAAAAACATTGATCACAAATCAACATAGTGGTGATTCCTGAAGATTGCCCATATAACATACATTATAGGTTAGTAAGAACCATGGTTAATGATGGGTCAATTTGGCCATTCACATTGGGAAGATGACATGGTGCACAATTGCACACATGTTCCTTCCATGTCTGACCATCTTGGCTTTCCAACAACAACACTTTTGAAGGTAGAACATTTTGCACATGTAAAATAACATGTCTTATGGTCACATCTAAAGTAGTTAGTGTTGTTTATTATAAATAAACATAATTTCTTAGTTCAAACCTTTGAACTTGAGGTCAATGACCACCTCCACATATAATGGCATAATGCAATGTATTTTGGTGTTGGGCAATTGCAAAATTTTCCATAGCCATGGGCATAACATGTCAAAACAAAGTAACTCACTATTCACATGCCTAAATCCACACATTAGGATCATCCATTTTGATTATTGCCATTGCATCCCATTGAATTGAGGCACAACCAAACAATAAGAAGTATGGTGAAAAAGATGAAAGGGCAAACTTATCTTTTGGTGGACCCATTAAGAACATCACACCCCCAAATTTCTAAAACCCATCCAATTTGAAGACAACGTAGGATTCACATAAAGAAAGCTTTTCATTTCAAATGATTTATCGAAAGGTTACCAAGTCACATGTAATTCAAAACTTTAATTAAATTTACAAAATAATGTTTATTTTGTGGAAAATGAATGCATAAGGAAAAAGTTTAGGAATATAATATAAGGGACATTTTTGATTAGGAACACAAATGGAATCTATTTTTTGGAAATTTTTCTTGGATGTTAATTTTTAAAAATACTTCAAATGTCAACCTTCTTGATATCTTTTATAGATAATTGATTGATCAATTTTCATTTAGTTATGAATTTTTTAAGTCAAGATTGTGAAGTCCTAAAGGGCCATGGATGTCAAAAATACAAATGATAAATATTTTCAGCTTTTGTTATTTTAATGATCAGTTTGGATCATTCCCTTGTGCATGTATTAAATAATAAGAAAAAATATCTAATGTGAAGGGGAATGATGAAGAATCAAAATGATGGGCATATTTTGGTGATGTGTTAAAGCTCTATCACCAAAGCTCCAATGTCATATTGTTTTATTTCATATGACTACCAACTTGTGGGTTTTCAAGGTTTCGGTTTGCAATTTGAATTGATGTAATGGGAATAAGGGATAATTCATTTGGAGTGAAAGATTGTGAAGATCTCCTATAAGCTTGGAATTTGATTTGTATGGGTTTTGGGATTTATTTGGCTTTATATGATGGAATGTTTTGCGAACAAAAGTGAGATCAAAGGTTTAAACCTATGTTTTATATAGGGATCCTTTGAACATGTATATATGAAGGTGTTACCATGAAAACCATATGATATTCCTTGATGCTTTCAGAAACATTTCAAAGGGATCCAATCACCAAAAATCACATCATTTTTGCATTAAATTTAAATCATATGCCAAGATTGGAGAAGGGATGTGTGTTGATAAATTGAATGGCATTTAGTTTGAATGTTAGATGAGAGCTATGTGTAATTTGAGTTGTTCTAAGTCGAATAACATTTGAATACAAGTTTCCTGCTCTTGTCATGGTCATTGGGACAAGTCTCCTTTGATTAATTAACCTCTTCATCTTTTGGGGCTATAACATACTTTTCACTTTTCAAAGAAGAAGCATAATACCCCTCCTATTTCTTGGGGAGGTATTCATGGATATAAGGTACTTTCAAAATACACTAGGAATTGTTTCCGGTCCTATCCTTTATGAAATATTGTAATAGTTTAACAACTTCAATAATAATTTGGGAAATAATTAGTATATTTTGGGAATTTTAATGGAAATCTAATTTTGATTTTGAAGATTTTGATAAGTACAAAAAATATATAATAAAAATACTTTTAGTACCAAAATTTTTAGTTGTTTTTTTAGTTGGATTGTTTTCACAAACTTGTATTATATTGGAAAGGGCTAGGGTTCGAATCTAATAACAAATTATTTAATTGAACTATTTAACATATTAAACAAATATTTTTTAAAAATTCAAAAAAATTAAAAATCATTTAAGTTGTGTTAAAACCACCAATGTATCACAGTATCACATTTGAACTATGTTTTGAAACATTACAAGAACCCACTATTGTCTATTTTATTTTTATTCATACAAACAATAGAAAGTAAAAAAAAATCATTATTTAGGTTTTGAAAAACCATTAATTTAAAAAATGTAGGGTAAAGTCCCTAGGACCACTTGGCTTTACACAACATAAAGACCAAGGCACTTGAAAAGGAGTGCCATGAAGAAGGACAAAAGAAAAATGCAATGGAAAAGGAGAGACCCATCAAAAGAGGATGGGAAAATGAAATCTCTTGCAATAAGGGATGAAAAATAATAATTTGTGGTAAAAGGTGTGAGATTCCCTCTAACAATCTTGGAGGGAAATCTCATTTTGAAATGTTTGTTGATTCTAGTGTAATTTTTTTTGGGCTAGGTTTTTACATTATGAAAACCCATTATTGATTGTGATTTTTTGTTACATTTGAAATCAATTTTGATAAGTTATGAAAACCCATTATCATTTTGTTTGATTATCGATTCTAGAATCAAGTAAATTAATGATATTTGTTTCTGAATTATGAGGTTTCATCCATGTGATAAATTTCCATGTCTATAGGTGGATATCTTTGGTTTTTAAAAAAATTAAACATATAAGGGTTTGGATTCTAAGTCTTTAAGGTTTCAATGTTATAGATTGTGATTGATTCAATGTGCCTTTGTGTCATAGTGATTTTGATTGAACAAGATCCAACTAGTTTTAAATGTTTGCCAAGTTGGAGTACTATTCAAAGACATTGTCTTAAGCTATCATGGATCTATGTTTGTTGTAGCTTGGTGGGTTCATGTAGCCATAAGTTTGATGTTGGGGTATGGACACATGTTTCAAAATCTAATTTGTTTTTGTCATAAAGTGTATTCATGATTGGGGCACCAAAAAGGAATGACCTATTTTTGAAGAATTACGAAGGACAAATTTGCATTTTTGATTATCTTACATTATTATAGTTGTAATGGATTGTTGTATGCCAATAGATAAAATGATATAAATTTGAATAGTCTGTAAATGTCATTTTGAGTCCTTTAAATTAATTATATCAAATGCTTAAATTGCACTTTTAAAAAAAAGTAATAAAAAGGAATGCATAAAGTCATATAATTGATTTCAAATTTTTTGTACAACAAAAACATGTCCCCTTCTATAAATATGTGTTCATTGGGTGAACTTGTTGAAAAACCAAATCATACAAAAAAATTTGAAGTTTTGAAAATTTGAAGGAAAGAGTTACAAGACAAATGATTCATTTTAACAACCATTTGGCTAAAAAATTATATTCAATGAATTCAAAATGTTTAGCTTTAAGTTGCAAGTTGCATGTGTAAGAAATAATCTTGCCAAAAAACATGTTTGATTGTCCATTGAAACTCATTTTGGGATTTTTTATGTTTTGGTTATAAACCAAAATATTGATACACAATTATGTATACATGTGAAAAATCACCACCATGGCATGAATTATTTTAAATTAGAACCATTCAATTTTTTTCACTTAAATTTGTTTCAGTTAAATGTTATTTGCAAAAGTTAACCCTATAACAATCTTGAAATTCTTTTTCCTTTTCTTGAAACCTCAACCTTGAATAGGCCCCATAATACACATGTAAAAATACACCTTGAGTGTGGAAGGAAATGATAATGATGTTGTATTGGAAGTCTTACATACATGGTTGAACAATGTCCACTTGCAAATCTGATTCATTCATTTCAACCCATTTAGAAGATGTCTTGAACTTGTATTCAAATACATTATTTTTGAAGGCTTCACCCATGTGTACATATTATTTAGGCAACTCCTAAAACATCACACTGAGTTGGCGTTTGCTCTTTTTCTTACAAAACTTCAATTATAGATCATTTTAAAACAACAACAATGATCATTTCCCCATAGATTGGTTGCCCAAAAAGACTTGATATAGTCGTATCCTTTTACATTCTTGCTTTTCTCACTCCTTTTGGTTCATGGCATGGACTTTTCACTTCCCTCCATGCATGTCTATGACTATAGTGTTTTGAAGATTTCACCCATTCAAATAGCACATGGGTAAATCCATAGCTCCATGAGTTTTTTTGATGTTGCAACTTACTTTTGAAGGTTTAAAGGTTTTTTAGGAGTTCCCAGTCCCCACCATTGTTAGATTCTATGTTTGGTCTATTGCTAGGCCCTTTGTGATGTGTTTTGAGCTCCAACTATTGGATTTTTTTTTGTAATCCACTTTTGTGAAAGTTTGTTGTTTAAAGCTAGATTTTGGGGGTTCAATATAGAGATCCAACTATTGGATCATCTTGAGATTCAACATTGTAATATAATTCAAGCCTTTTTCATTGTTATTATTATATTATCATTATTTACTTGGCATAGTGGAGACAACCATTTTTTTGGTTTGGTGCAAAGTTTTGCACCTAAGTGTTGCAAGATTTTCTTTATTTCAAAAAGGTTTTTCAGATTTTGAGGAAAAATGTTCTCAAATTGCCATATTCATACATTAGTTCAGAGCTTATCACCAAAGAATAACAAGTTTCCTAACTTTTGCTATTTAACTCCCTGACCTGTAGCCAAATTTGGCTAATCTTGACCTCCTGTTGACGCTCACCAACCCGCCTA
>Ga0209208_10006220_pt1 | contig 16476 bp, 11 predicted proteins | sample S1TSphfallax_3_FD_187694 | JGI IMG/M metagenome (GOLD analysis project Ga0209208, IMG submission 187694) | Host-associated microbial communities from peat moss isolated from Minnesota, USA - S1T2_Fd - Sphagnum fallax MG (SPAdes) (version 2) | ecosystem: Host-associated > Plants > Peat moss >...
CGGCCTAAAATTTTTATTATGGGCCAATACCCCTTCCTAATAGGATGGATACCTATTGTGCTATAAATAAGGCAGAATGGGCAATTCCCTGAAACAGTCGAGTTTTGCAATTTAAGAAGGGCGCGCACCCTCCCCGCCCTCTTTGCCTTGGATGGATGGAGGGACGGATGGATGCCGGGAGCCTGCCTCTCCCTGGGAAGATGGAAGTAGTAGTAGTAGGTAGCCAGCTTGGTGGCGGTTGCTGGTTTTATTTGGGGTGTGTGTGATCAGCTACGTCGATTGGTCTAAACTATGGAAAGGGTCGCCCGCTGCTTCACCGCCCTGTCCCTTCCCCCACCCTCCAAAACGTCCGTCACAGACAGACGGACGGACGGACGTAGTGAATTTATATATAAGATTCCATATCTGGTGCACAATCATGGCCTGCTGCTTGCCATAGATCAAATACTGGTGTGTCCTCTGCTTCAATACCATCAGTGCACTCAAAGGATTTGCCTGCTCAATTAGCAGGCATCCACAAGATAAGTTAGGAGCACTGTAAGCAAGATGAGCTTTACACATTTTGCAGCAAAAGACTAGACAGGAAAACTAGGGAAAAAACAAGGGAGTTTTGTTTTGTTGTACTAACCTGGATGCTCTGGAGCTGACCCCACTTTGATGTAACTAGAACATTCATCTCTAATCACATGCACACATTGGAGGCAATATGATCAGTGAGAAGCATGTTAGACGACTCCTTTTTCCTCTCTAGTTGCTCTTGCAACTTGTTTTTGAATCATCCATAAAAAAACTGTACAAGATTTAAAAGCCAAAAAATGCTTGTAAGAAACAAATGTCAAGAGGAGGTATTTTCCAATAGAAAGCCATAGGCACAAACATCACTGAGCAATGCAAAGGGAATTTGACATGTGTGGAAAGACCAAAATTCACCTCAAACAGAGCAGCATCATTATGCTTGAAGCTTCACACAATAGAAGGCGAAAGTTGTGCATCCCCTGCACCTGCCACCAGTACAGCGTCCATCCAACCTAACCTAGACTGCAGTATTCTTCCCCCCCCCCAAGCATCTTCTCATGGACCTGGTTTACAACTTCAAGAACAAACTATTTCAAGGAACCACAAAGCTTTTGTGAGAACATGGACTCAAAACCCTCGTTCATAGATTACCTCATCTGAATATTGTCTTTTGAAAGCAATGTGACCCATACCAGATGCCATAGCTGCATGAAGCACTTTGAGTCCTTTCATCAACAATCTTCTCCTCCTCCTCCTCTTGATGAGCACTCTTTGTGTTACCATGAGCATTCTTTGTTTCCCCATGGCTAGCTTCATTGCTCATTGCAGTTGGTGCATATGGACAAAATACATATGTGTATGAAACCAAAGCCATCAATTCCCCACTGACCCATAATAGCTTGGGAGATTCATTTGCCTTACAATCTCAACCTGCTTTCCAACCTCAAAGGAAATTTCACTGTACCAAAGTTCAAGATCTCATGAGCAAACAACAGATCGTGGCATCTTCTCCATCAAGCAATCAATTAGAGAAGAAACAGATTTTCAAGCAGGTGCAAGCCAGTCTAGCCAGAGCTCAGAAAAGCTGAATCCCTCACAAGAAATTTGCCTTGTTTACAAGCAATTTCAAGAGAACTTGATCAAACATTCAACTTCATGATCTCTTTACATTTTTGGCAGATACTGATCAGCCAGCCTTAGATGTCTTCAAGATCAGTTCCTCAACAAAAAAAACAAGCAATGGTTCTGCTTCAATCAAAAGCCAAATAGTTAAAATCCACAAGAATCAGGAGGTTGGGCATCATCATTGGAGGTGATAATAAAATGGATCTAGATCTCTTCTCTCTAACATGCCATCATTCAATTGCATGTGGCACTAAATCTGTTCTCTCTCTCACACCAACATGCAATTGTGTGTGACAGTAGATATCTTCCTTCCCTCTCACCAACATTCAATCGCATGTATGTGAGCACTAATTCTTTTCTCCACACACCGCCAACATTCAACATGATTAGATTTGAGTGAGGGAGATTGTGGTTTAAGAATATTTCAGACATTAGCAAGTGCTTGATGACACTAAAGATTTGTGTGCTTTAGAGATAGTCTATTGGGATGATCTAAGCACTAACAAATGATAAAGAAAGAGCTCATCACTAAGTAAGCAATTGGGATTAATTCTTTGTTTCTGATCAAACACCATTATGTGATGGGGTAACTACAAGATTCATGTGCATTGCCACCTTGAAGACAAGGTAATATAAAGAAGGCCTAACAAGGGAATTTTTTATGGTCTCCATGGTGCACAATTCGTCAAATTGTGAATAGTTATTGGGCATACCTCGAAGTTCTCCCACATCTACAAGTTGATAAATCACATTTTGAGATTGTCATGTGTTGTTCTCTATATCCAATGTATTGATTGTTGATGTGGGCAAAAAATAGGTGAGATAAATGTGTGATTGTGCAATGTCTTGCTTTATATTAATATCATATCAAACAATAGGTGAATATATTTTTTTAGAATGAGTTCTAAGCTTTTGTGTGAATCCCTTAAGTACAAAGTACATTGTGTATGAAAATAATGGGACCATCCAAATTGTATTGAGATAGTGTCCATGGAGGTTTCATCATCATGACTTAGAGTTCCAAGCTCATATTTGTGCTCCTCACAAGAAATAGCATTATCATGACTTTCTATGAAAAAAAAATTCAATTTATTTTCAAGAGAGTTTGAAAGCTACACAAAGATGATTGTTTCATTTCAACGATCAAGTTTGCTAACTTTTGGGAAAAGAATTGTGGTGTAGTTCTTTCATGTGGGCAAACATAATGCAATCAAAACATCTTGCTTGCATGTCGATTCATGTTTTGTACGAGATTTTATCATCCAATGTACTTCACTTTTGACTTGAACTTCAAATTGCACTAAATTGTGTATATTTATTTTTAATTGTTCATTTTATCAACATGACCATATGATTTAATCAAAAGTCTTTTAGTAGCACTTTTCATTATTAATCATAACATTTTCAAAGAAAAGATTGATGACAAGCTTGGTAGAACAAAACATATTTTTAATGGGATCTTAAAAATTTGTGCAATTGTCAACAAATTATTTTTGTGTCAAAGTAAATTGTAGTATAATTCAATGGAAAATAATAATTCCCTCTTGACAAAAAAAGAAATAACTATTAAAAGCACCCAAAAAAAAATTATCCCCCTACAATTTGAGACGCTACACATTGATTTTTCAAAAATAAAGATGAAGAGTTTCACAAGTTTTTAAGAAATTGTTGAAGGAGGAAAATTAGATAATTAAAAGGTTTTGACATACCTATGATCCTACATTAAAAATCTATGCCAAAAGCAATGAAGACAAATTCATCATATTCAATGGGTTGGGATAAATTTACATAAACTATACCTTGATTTACAAAAGAAGAAAAACTAATGATCTTCTTGTTGTTAATGTAGAAAAGGATGGAACCATAAATTAATGATAAAAGGTTATTTAATTTTATTTTACTTTACAACCAATTAAAAGTGACCACATGACACAAAAACAAGGTTGAGATTTTTTAAATAAAATGTAAAACATAAATTGTTCTTAAAAAAAGGACTATAACCCAACTTGGGCTTTGTGCATTGCACACTATTAATGACAATCAACTAATGGAAAAAATAAATTTGATTTTTTGAAAATAAAGTTCCATTTGAATGAAATATTAACTAATATTGTACACAATGTGAATACATTGAATGGAATTCAAATTCAATTGAAAAGAAATGAGATGCAAATTGGTGCATAAGATATTGAAAACATATTTGTGACTATGGTGTCTTTTAACTTGAAAAAACACAAATCAACAAAGACATATTTTCATTCCTCTTTATTTGGGAATCAATCAAACAAAGTTCAATTTGAAAATGTCAACCAAAAACCTAAAAGATGACTTATGGAATCTAAAGTTGCTCCAATTCAATTAGGTTTCATGAATCATTGTCACCAAAATTTTAGATTTGATTCCAATGCCAAAGCAAAAAACTACAAGGTTCAATTCTAATGTTAACTTCAATAAGATTAAGAATTTATGATCAATTAACTTGATCAAAACCATTAATTTGCTAAAGAACACACCCAAAATTCTAAACCAATCAACATTAGTTTGAACTTGTGATCAATTTTTGAAATGGTTTGGTTATTTAAAAACCAAACTAAAAATTAATTAGAGAATCAATACTTTGAAATCAATCAACAAGGTGTAAGCAAAATAAAGTCAATAAGTTTATTATCTTGTTTGTCTACTTGAAAAATAACCATAAAATAGTAACAAAACCTATCATAACGAACATCATTGACAATTGAACATTGCAAACAAGATTGCAATCTTAATAAGAACAAAACAATCACAATTACAACCCAAAAGGCAAAGGAACAAACATAAACAAATTGAAATCACATTCTCACTTATAGCAAGAAGGAAGATTGTGAAACATGAATAAAACAAGAATTTTGTAAGAATACAACCACCACCATTAGGACCATAATAAGAGGGTTAATTTGTGTTCAAACTTTAAGTTTCATGGAACCTTAGTGCCTCCATGACCATATATTAGTTTTTTTTTTTGGGGGGGACAAAATTGAAACAATTGAAACACATATAAACATTAGACGTAATAAAATTACTAGTTTTTTCCAACTTGTGTTTATGCACCCTCAAGCTCCCTGATGGACCCAATTACAAATCCAAAGATGAAGACAGCGAAAGGAAAAGGAGTTGAAATGCACTCCCTTGCCCATAGCATTTTGGGGGTAAAAGGGCGTGTCGAAGCTCTGAGATGGAGACTAAAAAGATTGATAAATAACTTAATTACTCACACGGACTTGCACAAACCAAACAACAAGTTGGCTAATGTGCAACTAAAACACCTTTGGTGCACGAATGAATTACGGGTAGACATAGATTCACAAAACTCACCATGGCCCGGACTTGGGGGAAGCCACCACCTTCCCCTTTATAATATACTTTGTGCTTGGCCACGAGGCCAGCACCCAAATGTCATTTTGTCCCAGGACTCTCAAATGGGAGTCCCAAAATTGCCAAAATTGGGATTCCTGTGACTTTGGAAACCAATAACTTTACGTGCAGACCTTTGATTAAGGTGAGATTTGAAGCAAAGTTGTAGCCCTCATTGAGAGCTTTTCAACATCATGTCGCACGCTACCTACACGCAAGTAAGTCAAAGCAATTCCCAACTTTTAATGGTCAAAAGTCAAATTGGTAATTTGACTCCCGAGCCTTCTTTTGACCATAACTTGTGTTTTAATCACTGAAACGGGTCATGTAAGCCCATTTTAGACATCTACGTTCCAAGAGATTTTCAATGATATAAGAAACTCCAGAATCTAATTAGGTTTTGACCCCTGTAATCATTTTCTAAAGATTCAAAATTCCATCGGGACTTTAACTCCCAAAGTGGGAACTCACTTGGGAGTGTGAAGGTTCATTCCTTCACATTTTCCTACACTCCCGAAAGCATGAGATGTGAGTCCCGAACTTCCCTCTTGGCCCACACCCTTATAAGCCCTTGCCTTGGTTACGAGCCTAAGGCTAAGGTTGTGACATTTGTGACCCCACACCCATGAACAATTGTATTTTTGGTTTCAGGCCATCTAGTTGGATGACCCCTACCTTTAAATCTTTAACTATGAGGAGCTTAGTTGTAGAACAAAAACCCAATGAAAAAAAATGACATGTCCATGCACCATCCATCCATGGTGGTGCATTTTTGGGTGTTTTCTTTGACCATTTTCACCTTCATTCACTTTCACTAGCACTATGGTCAGTTTTGCCTTCATCAACTTTTGTGATGGGGTAGTGAATATCCATGTGTCAAATTTGGAATGTTCATTTATAAGTTCTAAAATGTATCATAATACCAAAAACATTTAAGCAAATTTTGTTCAATCAAAAAATCTTTTATTTTCTTAAGGCCATATTTACTTCATGTTTTAACAAAATTAAGCTTTAGAAAGGTTATTAATGCACCTAAGTAGCTTTCAATTTCATCTTTGGACTCTTGCTCATAAGGAACAAACCTAAGTTTGCAAGAAACTTTTAAATGCTTAAGTGTTTAATCACGAACATGCTTACCTTATAAATCTAAGAAATTGCACAAAATATCCACAACAACAATCTAAAAATAATCCAACAATGAATGAAATCATTGAGATCTTTGCAATAATCGTTTAAAATTATGTTAACCAAATTTTGTTAATTCTAATTGTTTGAAAAAGATTCAAAGAGAATTGAGATTGATTTCTATTTTGCTAAGAAGTTCCCAAAAAACATATGAAACTAGAAAAAAAAACAAAAAGGAATAGTATAAGAATTTTCATTTTATTTTTTTTGCCTTGGTGGTTGGTGAGAAATGATAAAGCTACTATCGCCAAAAAAGAAGGAAGAGTGGTCTATTATCTATAGATGCAAAGTCCAAACAACAACACATGGTCACATATTGAAAATTCAAAAAAATCATGAAGTTATCAAAGTTGCAAAAACCACTAAAGCATTCTTCGAATAACTAATTACCCTAAATAATGTACCACGTTTATTTTCGATCATAAGGAATTGACATGTTTCAAATTCTCTCTCAAGAGCCCATTGGTCATCTTTGTGACAATTCACAAGTCATAGAACATACCCCATCATGAAATGAATTGTTGCAACAATTAATATGGTATTCCCTCCCATAACAAAATTCTACCCAAAAAGTTGAACAAAAAAAATAGACATAATCTAATACAAGTAATCAACAAAATTTGTTCTATCACATTCAAATTCATTTACATAATCCACATTTCCCCTTCCAAGCTTCTACAAATGTAGGTGATGCAACCCTACAAAACTTTATTGATAAACACATCATAGATTAGGAAAATGTACAAAGGGATAAGAAAAAAGAAAAGGGAGGATTTACATGACATCAAGTTAACTCAAACTAGATGTTAAAATTGACTACTTCTAGTAGGTCAGCTGTATTTTCCCATATCAAAACTAGCCGCTTATAATAAACCGATCGTGGAAATGGGAGATTTGTCCTAAAGGGGTGGAAGTCGGGAAGTAGCTAGGCTTATGGCTATCACCCAAAACTTAAGATGAAATATGCTTGTGGCCTTTGCAATGTGATTGAATTTTTTATCGAAGAAAATTAACCAAAACAGAAAGAGGAAGGCCTTCTAGTCCTTTCAAATTCTAAATGGCATGGGCACAATTGTCTAAAAACACATCTGCCTGCTTATGTAGACATCCAAATACCTCCATTGCTAAGGGGAGGAATTGATCAACAAGGTGTTGGTTGCAATAGTTCCATTTTTTGACTTGAACCACATCAAAATCACCAAATCCTTGGGTGGCACAAGATCGGGGAAGTAAATCCACTCATGTTGGGTCAACAATGATAATGTCGATTAAGGTGCAAATGCCATTTTTGGTGAACACAATTTCAACTTGTTAAATGGGAGCAGTTGATGATGCACTCCCAAGCTCCTTAATAGACTTAAATGTGAATCCGAAGTGAAAACACAGAAGAGCGAGGAGTCAGGGCACATTCCTTAGCTCACAACACTTTGGGGGTAGAGGGGTATGCTACAGCTTTGGGATGGGACTAAGAAGAATGACAAGCAACTTATTCATTCACATGAATCTGTACAAACTAAACAACAAGTTAGTTAATGCATAGTTTGAACACTTTTGGTGCTAGGACGAGCCACAGGCAAACTCAGACTCACAAAACTCACCATGGCCCGGACTTGGGAGAAGCCACCACCTTCCCCTTTATAGTATATTCTGTGCTTCTCCACAAGGCCCACATCCAAATGGAATTTTTTCCTAGGACTCCAAAATGGGAGTCCTGAAATTACCAAAGTTGGGACTCCCGCAACTTTGGAGCCCCATAAACTTGTGTGCAAACCTCCAATGGAGTTGAGGTCTAAAGCAAAGTTGTAGCTCTTGTCGAAAGCCTTTCAAAGATATATTGCACGCCACTTGCATGCAAGGAAATCGGGTCGATTCTCGACTTTTAATGATTAAGAGTCAAATTGTCAATTTGACTCCCGAACTTTCTTTTGGCCATAACTTGTGTTTCAAATGTCCAAATGGGTCACGCGAGCCCTTTTTAGACATCTACGTTTCAATAGCTTTTCAATAGTATAAAGAACTCTTCAATCCATTAGGTTTTTACCCCTATAATTACTCTTTGAACATTCAAGAGTCCATCGGGACTCTAACTCCCAAGGTGGAAGCTCCCTTAAGAGTGTGAGGGTTCATTCCCTCACACTTTCTTTCACTCCCGGGCTTCCTCTCTTGGCCCGCAACCTTGCAAGCCCTTGCCTTAGTTGCAACAATTGAACATGTTTGAAAAAAATGCATGTAGTTGTTTTCACCCCATGTGGAAGCCATCATCTTACACAATGGTAACAAAGGTGTTGTGAAGTGCATCATGGGTTCATTCATGTGTGTTCATTGCCATGAACACAACGTAAAAGGTGGATATTTATAAGGTCGATAGGATGTGTGTACACGCATCAAAAAATACCTACAATTGAAGAATGGGGCAATTTAAATCATATTCAAAACATTGTGGAAAAGACTAAGGAAGTTAGTCAAAAGCCTAAGAAGATTGGTCAAATTGTAAGCCAAACACCCGCCCTTGGGCCAAAACATGATAAAATTTGGGCACAATGGGCTTCAAATATCCTATCGAAAAGCATGCTAAAAAGGGTATGATGGTGTAGATGTTCTGAAATGGAATTTTGAAATCGAACCATTTGTTATTCAATGAGTTGTTCAAATGAAAGAAGACATGCGTAAGCTAGGGGTAATAAGAAATCACATGACACCTTAAAATGTTGTTGGAAAGGGAAGGTGTTATTGTTGACTAATGTTAAGGCTTCAAGATAGAAATGATGTTGATTAACCATAAACCTAATATCTATGATTAAGGTTACAAAGGCCCAACTCCCTAAATAGGCTATTGGGGCGATGGAGGCCATTAATATTAGCCCAATGCCATTAAACATTAATATGACAGAAGCTTGTTTATGGGTTAGAAGTCCTTTTGGGTTGTCAAAGGACCTTGGACCCAAGTGGTGTCCAAACACTTGAACGAAAAAAGAGTTAAAAATAGTGAGGGATTTTATGAAGGTGGAAGAGGGAGGTGTACATTGTAAGAGATATGAAGGTCATTGCACAAAATAGTGAATTGGAATTCTAAAGGCTACATGAACATCACCCATTTTAAGGAGAAGATCCACATGTCAAACATTTTTTAACAAGGTGTCTTTGATGGAGGATGATGTGAATGATGAAATGTCCAATGGAATTCCCAAAACTCTAATTCCTTTTGATGGGGTGGTAAATTGGGGCGAGGTTTTGAAGTTAGGTGGTAGGCCAAAGGGTGACCATGCTACACGTTTATGACGTTGGATAGAAAGACATATTGCATAAAGTTTTGTCTGGAAGTGTTCATATGAAAATGATCAATAAAAAGGGGAGCTACGATGTCAGTGTCATTTGCAATGGACGGAACTAAACGAGAAGGGAAAAGACTAGTTGTAGAACGCAAAGCCCTAAAGTGGGCTAATGCAAATAATGCCCCTCCCAGAGGATCATTTTGACGGGTTCCCATGGCAAAAAGGATGACTATGACATCGCTTTCATGATTATGATGGCTATCAAACAAAAGAGACTCAAATGCATAAAATGCATGAACAAAGGGGATGAATTACGTGATGTCTCCACCTGCTACATGAAGTTTTTGTAATATGACCCCTCTTGATATAAATTGAAGACATTTGCCATGTTTAGCTGGAGAACAACCCAATTGGGGTAAAGGTTTAAGGTGCACCCAATGCCATGGATTATTGTTTCACAACCACTTTTAATTACGACTTTGAATTGGTGTGGGGAGACATATGTTACAAAGGCATCGTGAAAATCAAAACATAAGCTACAACTTGTGAGTCGATACAATGTTTCCCCCATTATAATGGGATGAATTCCATCTAAAAGTTTGGTCATGACTAAAAGGCGGACCGCACCAAGGACAAATGCAATTCAAGGTGGAATGTGACTTTAAATAATATGAATTAAAATAAAAATTTAAATATATCATTAAATTTTTGATTGGTATTCCAATCATAAAAGACAAAAATGGTTAATAACCCTAAAATCATTATGGACGAATTGTTGAAGACAATAGTCGTTTAAGACATTATGTGGCACAATGATGTGGCACATTTCATTCATTAGTAATAAAAGACATATGTGAAATCATTAGTCATAGTTTAGTCGTTGTGTAATCGTTTTTTATTATTACAAATTATAATAATTATTATTATTATTATGTAAATAATAAGATATATTTTTATTTCCATTAATTTTTATTTCATTCTTTTCATCCTATCAATTATTGACATGTCTCACCACCTAAACTAAGTTAAAAACTAATTTAAATGGCTAAGTAAACCACTTAATTTACCTAGGTAGGCACCTAATTTAGGTAGTATAATTAGGTATGGAATATTCCATCAATATTCCATCATTGACCACAATGATGTCATTTGTGAAGTTTGATCCTTAGACCCCAAGAATGGATTTGAACTTCTTTACCACCAAGCCACCCCCCTTCTTGTGTAAAACATCTAATGTTTATTTTATTTAAACCATACTTCATTTAAACATTACACACAACCTTAAATTAGATGATTCATATCTTATTGATAAATTGCCAAATGAAAAAATGAAAACCTTATTCATAAATTTCTTTCAATAATGTACACACACACACACATAAATTCATTTCAAAAAAATAAAAATAAAAATTGTTATTGAATAATATTTCAATGACCATTTTTTGGAAAAAACATTCAAACACATGATTTGTAAATGGAAAAACCTTTGTGGGTAGTACAAAAATAAATAAAATAATGTTTCATATCTTAAACTTTCATTTGATTTATGAATTTATATTATACAAATTTTCTTCCAATATACCATAATTTTATTGATAACTTTTAATTTAAACATACGAGTCCATAAAATTTATCCATTTAAAACATTTATAAATGGATCATAAATCAATATAATATCTAAATTTATATATAATAAATATTTTTATGTTAGTCATATTAATTTGATTTATAAATTTAATTTGAATATTTTATTTATAATTTTAAATATTGAATAATTTTCTGAAATTATAAATATTTTTTTTTTACACATAATTTAATATAATCGTGTAATGTTTATTTTTATGCGTATAATATATATAATTTTATTTAAATTGATGATAAAAACGTAATGTAAAAATTAAAAATATATGTATCCCATCTTACATTTTTATTTTATTTTAAATTTATATAAAATATCATTTTTAGTATATCATTTTTATCAATAAAATTTATTTCAATGTGTGATTTACTCATATAAAATATTTTTAAATGGATGATATATCAAATATATTCAAAAAAAAGTATAATTAAAGTTTTTTAATTACTTATATGTATAATATTAGTTGAAATTAGTTATGTACATGTGATAATTCCTTATGTGTGAACTTATATTGATTGTCATTTTTTAGCCATTGTAAAGTTATTTTATGATCACATTATGTATGTAATGACACATCATTTTGCCCACATCAATTACATAATCATTCTTTAAATATATTTGAAATGATTTAATCCTAGTCACATTTTCATATGATATTTTGAACTCCCACGTCATTTTGTCATCAATTGTGGATGCCATATGGATGAAAACCTAAAATGAAAAAACAACATCATTTTTCATGTTACCACGTCATCATTAACTAATCAAGCGCATCACTAATATATGACTACAATTTTTTACACATAAGATTTGAAGTAATATCATATTATTACAATTAATTACTAGTTGTTGAGGACATTTAGTCATTAATTTCTTGGTTACAAAGGACAAGATTTCTTTTAGTGATGAAAACAAAGCTGAAATAATTGAAGGAATCCATTTGCTTAATCTTTTGGGTGAAAACAAGCCCAAAGGTGTTCAAAAACAATCCTAGAAGGACCACTTACTAACATATGGGCCATGTGTTGGATTGCTAATTTGAAGGAATTAAAAGAAAGTTTGAAATTTTAGTCTAATTTGTAGTTTTCTAGGAAAAGTGAAAAGTAACCATTTGATTTAGCATGTAGTGCAATGAAAGTTAAGGTGGTGTCAAAAGATGTGGATACAAAGGAAAATGGTGTCAAGGCATGGGTTGTTCTAAAATATTCCCATGCATGTCCAATAATTCAATTACAAAAAAAGTATTTATGAACTAAGGGATCATGTTAGAAAAAAAACACTGAATTTGAACTTACCGCTAAAGCTTAGGCTCGTAAAAAAAACTCCTCCTATAAGTTTTCCCAATTGCATGTTAGAAAATGCTTGAATCGAATTCACGTTTCCCTATGCCTTGTTGTCTCACCATGAAGGGGTAAAACGAACCACCATTGGGGTAATAAGAGGAGTAAGTGCCAAGCTACCACATCATAGAGGTATTGTGTTAGCTTATCCAATGGAAAACAAAGTGCCATTTGTATGTCATAAAGTAAAATCGCAAGGATGCGATTATATAATCGAGAGCAACAAAAGCTTAAATGCAAGGACCTAAGGACATCCAAAAATGAAACCCAAGTCCAAGCTTATGCATGCAAAGTGGGAACAAGGGAAGGTATTGAGTTGGGATGGTCGCGGGGGTTTGGATTAAATGAATTAGGTGCTTGACAGGAACATTAATGACAAGCTAACCTTCGATTGGTAAATTGGTGCCAACAGGTGGGGCAAGAGACTTTAAGTGGAAATTACAAACATGTTGAGGAGATAAAGGTAGGTTGGGGGGTATGATCATGTGTAACTAAAGGGGCTAGTAGAGTGGAAGGGGGAAAAGGTCATACATGTGCATGATCAAAGGGGTTTGGGAAAGTGTAGGGTTGGGGCTTCACATTCACACAAAAGACTAATGGCCAATAAAAGGAACTATTGGATGGTATGTGGTTTATTAAAATGGGAAGGGGAACTAGTGGGAAGTGTGTGATTTGTATGGGAGATGGGGTGGAAACTAAATCTACGATGGCACATGATAAAACAAATGGGTGATGGGAAGGACAAGGTTCAATGGGACATGATGAACTAAAGGACACGAAACATTTAGTGTCCATGAGGAAGGAGGTTTAATAAGAACACATGCCCCACCTATTAAAAATTTACCTACTACTATAAGGCAATATTAAATCTACAAAGCCAATCATAAAAGACTAAATGAATCAAAAAGATAAATATAGGAAATTGCCTAAGGTCCCTTTCTAAAGCATTGTTAGAAATTTTAGCTTAACTACCTAGTTAGGTCATAGGTAATTAAGCTAAGCTGGGTTAGTTAGGTTAGTTAATTTAACCTAAACCAGTTCAAATGTGAATATGATTCAAGATATTTAATTTTGGGATATAATCCCATGAAATGTGATCTCAAATCACTTTTGGTGATTTGAAATTCTAAACATAGTTGTTTCATGTTTTTACAGGTTTTATGTTATGCACAAACTTCTTATTTTTGCAAGCTTTTTATGTTTTTGGATTTTCTTTTTGTGTTTGGGCTTAGATTCTTGTGTGCTTGCAAAAGAATTTTGTTTTGAATCACCAAAAATTATGACATTGCATTCATCAAGCTTGGCACATTCTATCGTCACCAAGCCCACATTTACTTATAAATATAGGCCATGGACCACTTGGTTTATGCCCTTTGGACTATAAGGTTATTCAGTGGTATATTCCCATGGATGGGATTTGCATGTTGGAGTTTTTTGGAAACATCAATTTTGGCCTTATAGTGGTCCTTAAGTCTGACATCAAGGTTCACCAATACTATCATGTGGAGAAGGATCCTCAAGCCTGACAAGCCTCCTTATGATGATGTGACAACATCCTGAATTGTTGCTTGCATTGGCGATCTAAGGTTACTAATGTGCCTTACCAAACAACATTACATTGTTAGGGGCATAGGATTTGGACAAGATTGGACTAGTGAACCTGGTCATATCAAGATGGCCATGTTAGGGTTTATCACAAGTTTGCACATGTCAAGGACTTTCAAACCCTGGGTTATTTTGGGAATTGATTCGAGTGCTACAATATTTGCAAAAAAATTAGTTACATTCATGTGCATATGTGTTGGAGAATGTCCCATCATTGGGAGATTTTTAGTTGATTATATTGGAAGCATGGAACAAATTTGGGCTTAAATCAGGTAGTTAGTGCAAATGAATGTTATAGTAATCGATTCATGTGCCCACTGCTTCTAGTGGTTATGGATTAACCTAGCTCCACTGGAGGTACTTCAAAGCGCATATAAGCTCATTCCGAGGTGACCCACATGCCTAATGGATAACCATTTGGATCCAGGACGATATTCTTTTGCTGTTTAGCATGATGACCAACCACCTTTAGCTGTGGTCAATAAGGTTGGCCTACCATGGGTAGCCCTACCTACTCTTTTGACTCTTCCACGATTTCACACATTTTGGGATGGCAATCCAAGCATGATTTGGGATGCCAATTCATTCAAGATGGAGGAGCCCAATGCCAATGAACAAGAGCAAACTATGGGATTTCACACCAACATCACAACAATGCAAGGGATTTCTAAAGGTGTTCATCAATAGGATATTGGGATAAGTTATCAATCTTACTTGTCTCACATGGATCTTTAGCCTTTTTTGGGTTGAACAAGTTTGATTTACATAGTCTTTCCCGCTCACCCACCCTTCCTTTACTTCTGTTGCACCTACACCTTGGTTAGCTATGTTGGTGCAAGGGTGGAAACATCTTTAACATTTATGGGATCATGGATTTATGGGTAATGGGAAGGAGGTTTTTGATGTGCTAGCACTAAAGCATTTTGGTGTTACACCACCTTCTACATAGCAATCATAAATTTCGCCCTCAACCTTACACTAATAGAATATGACCATTTTGCAACTGGTCTTTGCGACTAATTTTTAGTTACAAGCGACATTTGCAGCTAAAATCTTAATAGTCACGTTGGACAAGTTGCAAACGACATTAGTCGCAAACGACAACGAATTTGGATGAAAGAAAAAGTCAACAAAATACGCCTTCATCCTTTGACTTATCATATACGTATTGTCGCTTGCAACTAGGATGCGACTTTTTTGGTGAACAAGGGAACAAATTATGTGTTGCCACGTGTCCCAACTTTTAATAATTAAAAATATATCTTTATTATTTTGAAATAATCCAAGACGTTTAATTTTTATATTTGGATGGTTTAGATTGTGACACGTGGTGCAATAGAAATTTGCCATGTGGCATATTAATTGAATTTGTCCAAATTCAATTTAAATCAATATTTAGGTATGTAGGTTGAATTAGGTACCTACCTACCTATATACCTACCTACCCTTCTAGGCTAAACACCTATCTAGATAAAAACCTATTTACCTAGCTAGGCCAAATATCTACTTAGGTAGGTAGGTAGGTAAGAAAGTAGGTAGATAAGTTAGGGAAGTATGTAGTTAGGAGTAAACACATGAATATTTTTATTTTATTTTGGGTTAAGTTGTTTTCAATGGCTCATCCCATATATCCATGTTTTAAATATGAAAATATCAAGACAAAACACCTTGTTTATAATGTTTAGTCACAAATGACTTGCAACTAAAAAGTTTATCCCATATGTTTTGGCTTTCATTCTCATCTTGAAAAGTATATAATTAAATAAGTAAATGACAACTAACTAGCTAACTAATTAACTAATAAAATTACTAATTATTTAATGAATAAAATAAAAAATCAATTAATAAGTTAGTTAATTAATTAATTAAAAATTAAATTAAAAATTAACTAATTCATTTTATAAATTATCCAACTAATTAATTATTTATAGTAATAATCATCAATATATTATGACTACTGAATTAATTATATTATTAGTTATTATTAAATATTACTTAATTAATTAGCTAAATAAACATTATTAATATATGAACTATAATGATCTATCAACCAATTTCATTAACCAGTAATTGGCTAATATTGATAATTAGCTAATTATTCATAATTAATTAATTATTATATCATAACCAAATAAATTAATATAATAAATCAAAATATTCAGTAATTAATAATTAATGATTATAAAAATTGAGTAGTAGTTTTTTAATCTAATAATATAATTTAAACCTAATGTGGGCTAACTATTTTGTTACAATTATTCCCATTATTATTTTAATTTTTACAATTCATAATAAATATAAATGTAAATATTTAATAGTAACAATAACATTAATTCAATTATTATTGTAACTAGTTGGTAACCAATGTTTACTATTTTATTTTTATTATTCATATTATTAC
>Ga0209208_10006221_pt1 | contig 16475 bp, 14 predicted proteins | sample S1TSphfallax_3_FD_187694 | JGI IMG/M metagenome (GOLD analysis project Ga0209208, IMG submission 187694) | Host-associated microbial communities from peat moss isolated from Minnesota, USA - S1T2_Fd - Sphagnum fallax MG (SPAdes) (version 2) | ecosystem: Host-associated > Plants > Peat moss >...
TTATGATCAGAGATGGTGATAGCAGGCCGGATCCAGTAAGGGCACTTATGTAATCGAATGCCCCTCAGTATGCACCTGCACTACAAAATGTAATATGGTGTTTGACAATGTACAAAATGTTTCCCTAAAAATGTAAAACAATTCTCAAGTCTTAAGAATAACATCCATCTGAACAGAAATTGTCAGATGACCTACTTATTAAGGTTAGAGGAATTTGTAATCAAATGTTAAGAGACAGGAGGAAAAAGAAACACCTCAAACCAAAAAGCAGAACTGGAAAAGAGCATAATTGTCTATTAAACAGCAGTCTGTTTCAGGTTCAATGACCATCAACAGAAACACGTGTAGAAGTGACTAGTTAGTGCCAAATTCTCACTGACTTCATGAGCTCCTAGCAGTAGTTACAGGTCAATGTCAGACATTAACCGATGTACTGAGTTTCTGTTACAATTCCACAGGCAATGGTAAGACCAGCCCAGCTGCCGGCTAGCTCAGTCGACAACAAGATATGAAGGCAACAAGAACAAATGGTATCTATGAGATACTGTCCATTAACACTTTGAATGCAATTGTTATGTCAGTTTCAGCCAAACCAAAACCAACACAAGATACTGAGAGATCATGACACAACAAAAAGGTTCTAGATATTTCAGATCTTACAAAATAACAGCAACCAACCAGCAAGCATGACAAAGAAACCCAACCCTGATGAGAAGAGACAACAAGTTCAAGAAAGAAAAATGAGTAGTAGTTTGGATAAGAATAGTGGTCATATGCCTGTTCAGGGACCTTCGACGGCAAAGCCAGTAGAAGAACATTAAGCTCATAGAATGATTGACGGTATTGCACAATAGAACAAAACCATGCCCATGAAACTTACACTCACCTAATCTAAGCACAAATTTAAGGTGAAGTAGAAAGAGAAATCAAGCAAGCGATGGGGCTGCAAGCCTAGCTTACTTTCTGCCAACAGGAGTCTCTCCATTAAACTCCCTTAAAACACGCTCAAAGTACTTCACATAGCGCTGTCATGGAAACAGTTTGCAAACCCCAAATTAGATTTGTACTCTGCACAACCCTTTGGGTGCTTCTTAACTCACAATCAAAGAAATTCCATAAAGCTCCAAGCTTTGAGAATTGTTGGTAAAGCTCAAACAGCAGAAGATGGAGAGACACAATAAGCATATGATCAAGAAGCTTCAAGGGGTAAAAGTGGAGAAAATTACAATCTGGCTGGGAAGAACAAGGCCCTTGCCATCCACACAGCGCTTCTGGTTGTAGTAATTGATAGACTCTTCAGCAGTTGGGAAAAACTGCAAAAATAAGTTGATATCATCAAACCGAAGTTGGAAACCAAACCAAACAACAGACAACAGTGGTTCAGAGAAAGAAATGAGAGAACAAGTCTAAAATGATGTTCTGAGCAATGCTTATAGTCTGCTGGCTAACCAAAACCTAAATGTCTGCATGCACAAGCCTGGACCCCTGTTGCACACAAAAGTACAGGTGCAGCATGTATGACTCTTTTTAGAGAATAAAGTTGCACCCCGGAAGGTGGCAATTGTAAATGGTATAAAGTCCATTGCCTCCCCATGACAATCCATGCATAGATGATCGAGAGTACCTTAAGGTAGAGGAGGAGGGAGCTTATCATGAGTCCAGTGCGTGCCATTCCTGCTTTGCAATGAACTACCACCACATTCTCAAGGTCCCCTTTCAACCATGAGTAAGCACTTTGGCAAAAAGCTGCCACAAGTTGTAGAGGAGGGCAGTTGTGATCATCAAATGGGAAAGAGGCCACCTGAACAGCAACAAACTTCATCAGCTGAGAATCCAGTAATGTCTCTGTTCTCATGGGTTTTTATAGTCTTTCATACTTTTAGTCATTCTATGCCCCTGCAGATTCCCTCTACTATGCTAACAGGTTCTATATTTCTTTGATTCCCACTCTCCAGTTCCATTGATTCAACATTGGGTGTTGCCTACTCAGCTCACTGAAGCCCAACTAGCTCATCAGGTTCACATTATGTATCCAGAGATGTCCTCATGCCTTCTTCCACATGACCATGCATCTCATGTCTCTCATCTTTAGCTAGGTCTCAGGAACTATAGTTCCAAGGTTCCTTATAGACAGGTTTTCACTGTATGGAGTCCACTCTGTTCAGTCTGTCTTCCATCCTGTGCTTGGTTCTCTGATAGTGGGTTCATATTTATACCTGCTTTTCCACCCATTTATGAGAGAGCTCCACCTTACTATGGACATCTTTAGCTTTTGGACGAATAATTGACCCAGGATTGAATGTGATGAATTCTATCCATCAGAGCTATGCTGGAAAGTGAAAATGAAAGTGCAAATTGGAGTTACAAAATGGCCAGTTCCTTTAACCACATGTTCAAGCAGGCATCCAAAACTAGAATGTAAATCTGATAATTTCAGATAATGAGCTTGAAGTACAGATGCAGTGGAGAAATGCAAATGGGGACAAAACAAATTCCACTATTTTTTGGTGAAACTGAAGCAAACACAATTGAATGGTGGTTGGCAGAAGGTTGCAAAATGGAATTGTACCTTTCCTTCAAGCAGTGAGGCATCATAGAGTTTCTCTGAGCAGAGATTGTAGACTTTATATTTGCCCTGCCAAGCAACATCACACCCAGTTGTAAAAGCTGACACTTGCACAAATCACCTTACACCATTCAATCATACCTACATAGAGATTTACTGTAGAACAGTCAGAAAGAAGTCTAGTCTATGTACCTTGTGCTGTGTCTCAAAGAACTTGATAACCTCTTCCATATGATTGCGGTAAAAACCCTGCACAAGAAAGAGGCCACTATCGGCCTTAAAAGCAGCTTGTAACTAATACTTGCAAACTACTATGATCACTTGACATATAGCAGGATTCACAGCCAACACTCAGTTCTCTCAAACCAGTGCAGAAAGACCTTGTTTAGACTTGCATAGAATGCATTTGGTCTAAGCAACAGTATCTTTGAACTGGCGGATGGTTGAAATTAAGGAGACATACATTGTTGCCAGGAAAGAGTTACTCAAGCCCAAGGAAGGAAAAGGATGGGATCCAGATGGTATTGAATCACTACAGGTGCTGAGTCTAGAGTATGGAGTGGAGCCTACTCTTGAAGACTGCCAAAAAACGCTAAAGAACTGGCCAGGAATACTCATACACTTGAAATTTGACTCTCCCACCAGCCCTCGCACATATTGGGACAACAATGCTTGTAGGATTTTCAAGATAAGCTTATACGGGTAAGCGCATTTTCAAGTGAGCTTGCATAGTAAGCATTAGTGCCTACCCAAACTGCCTACTCTTTTCACCCTCCTACTTCCACAGGCACATACAACTCTGCTCAGCTACTTCATCTATTAAACAATTAAAATGAGGGTCTACATGGCTGATCAGGTGCCTAATTCAACAAACAACTCCTTCCTTTCAAATGCTCACTTTCAGACCTACATCTTCCACTCTTATCCTCTGATCAAATTTGAACATGCTCATCCAACAACAGGAGAGATGGGAAGAAGGCAAGCTTGAGGTGAGTCAAAAGCATACCTCCACATATCCAAGGATACCAGAGCTGATGTCACCTGCAGGAAAACCCATTGCGATGATGTTTTCTGTGATGTAAGCCATATCCAGATCAAATCCCCCTTCCTGTACAGAGCACCAAATCAGAAAAAGCTTGCCAACAGTTCCTATATCTGGAAGCCAAACTAATCAGAGCTCCTCTCTTGAGGTTAGAGGTTAATATTGCATTGTTTATGTGCCTGGGTGCACCCTTGCCTCACTTCCTGGAATATAGTGTCATCCCTTTCTCTCTAATATAGTTTGCATTGATCTCATATCCCAAAAATCATTGCAACTAGTGCCATGATAACGTTCTAGCTCAAAATTGGAGCAATGGCTAATATCTGCAGAAGAGAGTAGTGACAGTAGGCAATTGTTGATATCTAGATGCTCAGAAGAAACAATAATTACCTGGTAGCGACGTTTGTTCTGTGACACAAGCTGCCTCGCTTTCAGTTGGACAGCCTTCACAGCATTCCTTGATGAATCCAAGAAGCCCTTAGTGAAAGTGTCGAAAGCACTCCCCTCCTGGACCACAGCATTTGATGAAGTGCTCTCATCTGGGGCCTCCACTAATGGTATCTTGGTAGGAGTCCTCTTCCCAAATCCACTGGCAACCAAACTGAATGGTGATGTCTTGGTAGTCTCTGCACCTGAAGAGGACTCTTGTGATGAGGACAGTGGCATCCGCAATCCTCTGGCCCATTGCGAGAGACTTGATATCGGGTTTGACCTTGCCGGACCTTCACTTCCCTCAGCAAGAGAGGATGAGGATCTGAACAACGAAGATCGAGATGTGACACGTGTAGATTGCTGGTCCCTGGTCAACACATCAGAAGAAGATCGTGCAAGAAGAGGCCCAGTTGTTGATGTGGGAAGAATATCTGATAAGCCTTCAGCCTCTGTGGCAGTGGGCCCTGCCATGGTTTCACACACCCTTCTCAAGTGCTCTTAGCAGATAAATCCATCTGCCATCACCTTCACAGACAACCTGCAAAAAACACCCAAAATTTGAAACAGAAATTTTTTCAGTGGAAGAGATTTCAGCATCTCAGTAAAGAATATACAAACACTGCAACTGATCAAAGAAGTGCACTTCCTGTTTGCAGAGACCGAGTCATACTTACTTGAATGCATTTCCCAATCCCTCAGCTTCAAGTTCATGACCACGGAGTTTGCTATGCATTTTTATCAACTTCACCACCTGGAAACAAGATCAAAGAAAGAGGTCATGAAACATCTATTCTCGAATACCTAACATCTCGGTCTGGATCCCAAAACAAAAAACATGTCCTCATCTCCAAAAACGCACTGCAATCCAAATGCCCTATTCTTGCAAAGCCAGACGATCTACCTTGCCATTATTTTGCAATTCCACTAACAAAAACCAGGACAAGGCAGTTCCTAAGTCCGGTTAATCCACAACATGTTTGACCGAAGAAGAAGAAAAACGGCCCTCGTGGCAAGAAGATGCAGCTACCAGAGCATAACAATGCAAAACAATGGAAAAGAAAAACACAAGTGATGATCAGATGCACGATCTACTAGGATCTACAACGGGAAGAAGAAAAAGAAACAAAGACGATGACCAGATGCGCGATCTAGGACCAGAATTTCATGGTGAGGGTTTTTTGTTCCACACAAGAGAGCACACAATTGACCTAAATTACAAACAGAGGAAAAAAAAAAACACTCCCTTCTACAGCACATCATCGCAAATCATTTCTTGCAACAAGGAGCACATGAAATCCCGCGGCACATCTACTAGGAAACGGTTTTCACAGTAAGGTTCTTTTCTTTCTTTGTTCGATACAAGAGAGCATTCAGTTGACCTAAATTGCAAGCGGAGACACAAAACAAAAAACACAAGTCTCCACAACACGACATTGCAAACCATTTCTTGCGACAAGGAGCTCACAAAATCCCGCGGCTTTTCCACATGATTCGCAACGGCACTGTCTGTCTACGACTAAATTGCTATCAGAATTAGCAAAGCGAAAAAAAAAAACGCATACCTGCAGATCGATTTCACGTTCTTGCACGAGATGCGCTCTCGCTCTCGCTCTCGCCACGCACTTCTTCCTTGCCGCCGCTGAGAAGGAACCACAGAGCGAAGCCTTGAGAGGCAACGACGTACTTGCCCGGTTCCCACTGTCACGGCTTCCCATGTGCCATTGAGGCCAGAGGCCGTAACTATGACCTTTCGATTATGGGCACTGGAGAAAATAATCTCATCTGTCGGGATTTTGCTTCACATACAGCAAAAGAGGAGACCTGCCACGTCATGGACGCCAGAGGCTAGAAGACATGACCTTGACCTTTCGATTATGGCCTCTGGAGTATAAGCCCCATCGGATGCTTCCTCACACACATGCCAGAAGGTTGGGAACCGGCCCATGTCCTTGAGGCCAGAGGCCATGGACCTTGACCTTTCGGTTGTGGGCCTTCTGGGTATTATCCATGAATTGTGTAACTCGTTCACATGCTGAGTCACGTCTATCTGTCTGTCGTGTATACTTTACACCGTACTCTACGGATTGTATTATACAGTACGCCGTATTCTCTACTCTCGTCTCCAGTGGGTTTCTCTGTGAGTGTGTGCATGCATTGCTCTGCAATGTATTCTACAAAGTATATTCTACTGTACACCGTACTCTACTCTGTCTCTCCTCCCCGGTTCTCTGTGAGTGTGCTAAGCATTGCTCTACATTGTATTCTACAGAGTATAGTGTTATGTACACTGTATTCTACTCTCTCTTCTCTCCTCTCCGGTTATCTGTGAAAGTGCGTGTGTGCAGTGCTCTACGGTGTATTCTGTAGCATTATGTACTGTACACCGTACTCTACTCTCTCTCCCCTCTCCTGTTCTCTGTGAGAGTGCGTGTGTGCATTGCTCTACGAAGTATTCTACGAAGTATAGTATACTGTACACTGTACACTGTACACTGTACGCTTCTCTCTCTCTCTCTCTCTCTGTGAGAGAGCGGGTGTGCGCGTATTGCTGTGATTTGTGTGTTGTGATTTTGGAGCGATGGCCATGGCGTCGCTCACAGCTCGTGTGTTTGCGGGGAATGCTAATCACGTGCAAGCTCTGCATGCCTTGTCCCTTCCACGAGTTCTCACATCCAGGTAAGTACCTTCAGTCCCCCAGTCCAATCCTCTTGAAAAACAAGCCGCATTGGTTCGCATTCTCTCTTTGTATGTCTCGGCCGGTTGTCTCCCATTCAAAAGAGTCTGTCTGATGTGTGTGTATGGGTTTGCGTATGTGTTTGGTAGGTCTGCAAGAGTTGCGGTGTCCTCTGCTCACAGCAGGAGGAATGGACCAATTGTTAGGGCTATGGCTGATGGGAGTGGAGAAACTCCTCCTGTTAAAGGTATGCTTTTCTTTCTTTCTTCTTCTTTTTCTTTCAAAGAACAAGAATGCACTTGAATTGCTTGAAGAAAGCTTGAAACATCTCCTGTAGAAGTCGGTTATGTCTGGAGATTGCAAAACATAGGGTTACAATGCTGTGAGGGGAATCGAGGAAAGGAATTTCTTCTCAGAAGCTTTTTTCCTGTGGTGGGGGTTTTTGAACGGGACTGGATTTTTTGGGGGCTTGGGGGAGCAGCTAAGGAGAAATCAAGTGTGCCAGAAACTGCACCTGCAGTTGTTGGTACTGCAATGAACCAGTTGCTAGGCATGAAAGGAGCAGCGATTGAAACTGTATGGCATTTTAATGCCCTGCTATGGTCCATGACATTCATCTTTTGCAGTTGCAGATTGGTTGAATTGTGTTTGCAAAAGCCCTCCTCAGCTTACAGCATTGGCTTTCATGAAAAACTATGCTAAAGCATAGTTCAGTTCTGCCAGGAAATGTTTTATTCTGAAACTGTAATATATGTTTTACAGAACAAATGGAAGATTCGGTTGCAGCTCATGAAACCTGTCACATGGGCACCACTCATTTGGGGTGTGCTCTGTGGTGCTGCTGCCTCAGGTTTGCACTTTTTTGGTTTCATTCCTTTCTGTTGGAGATGGCCTCCTGATACTCACACAAACTCAAAACATGAGTTGTGGAAACTGCTATTTTGTGTCATAGAATAAAACACCCCAAAAAATCCACAAGCTTTCCTGAAAGGTTTGTGTGAAGTGCTCGTTTTGTGCAACACACAATTCCTAGGTTAATGAATTGCGCATAATGTTTATGATAAGATTTATAGGCCTGATTCTATTTCTTGCAGACATTGACAAACTTCAGATTGCTGGTCACAAAGGCTCTGTGTTCAGAGATAGAAGTTGAATTAATCCATATCTGCTGCATCTGGATGTTAGTTAATCTTCTGTTTATGATGCGGGCTGCTGTCAAATGTAGGGAACTTTGAATGGACTCCTGAGGATGTAGCAAAGTCAATTACATGCATGTTTATGTCTGGACCACTTTTGACAGGATACACTCAGGTATCTCTCCCCTTCTTATTATTTTCTTTTATGCTCAGAACTTTCTGGAAAACCGCCAGATTTATGGTAATCTATCTGCTCAAGATGTAGAAAGGACTATGTTAACAGGAGTGAACTTCATGCCACAAGGCAGTGAGCTCAATCTGATTTCAATGTACTCGATCAATGTGTCTGGTGTGTATTTCCTTCACCAGATGTTCCTGAGTATGAACAATCGGGAACCTGTGTTGTGACAGACAATAAACGATTGGTATGACAGAGATATTGATGCAATAAATGAGCCATACCGGCCTATTCCATCAGGAGCTATCTCCGAGACAGAAGTAAGTACCAAATTTCCACATATCTGTACTACAAGAGTCTTGGCAATCTTCTGGTTGAATGGAAGGTTGCAAGATATGGTTCATTCACCACTCTTTGACTTGCTCAAAACTAATCAAATTCTAGTTCTGGCCCAATGTACAGGTGATAACTCAGATATGGGTTCTACTCCTTGGAGGACTAGGAGTGGCTTACGGACTTGATGCATGGGTATGTATGCATCTGTTTGCACATATCAATCACTAAACTTATTTACACTGTAGTAATCCATTGGGTATGGCAGGTTTTATCAAAAATCTTTGTGATATCTCTATGACTCCCTTCTGTGCCCTGTGACTTTTTAGTGTATCTTTGACTTGGTTACAAAGGTTTTAGCTATTCTGTGAGTACCAAGGAAGCTGAAAAAATGTGTTCATGTCTGTTGCTGCAGGCAGGGCACTCATTTCCAATCATTTTGACTACAGCAATAGGAGGATCTTTCTTGTCTTATATTTATTCAGCTCCCCCTCTAAAGGTGCAGCAATATGAAAACTGTCACATGATCAGAATGCTGACCTGAAATTGGTGGTTACTTCTACTGGCTGTGTGTTGTGGTTTGGGTGATGGGTGCATGATTTGAGTTTTTTTGAATCACTGTATGCTTTGAATACAGTATGTCAAGTAGGGAGCCAGGTTCAGCTCCTCTTGAGCTGGAAAGAGATGAAACATAGTTGTGATGTTTTATGCAGCTGAAGCAGAGTGGCTGGATTGGCAACTATGCTCTTGGATCCAGCTACATCTCTTTGCCTTGGTACCTCAACCACTCACTTGGTTCCATTGTATTGATTCTGCAAAACTGCATCAGCTTCCTAGATTCTGCAACAGTGGTATCTCTAGTGATGCAGGAAAGTGCAGAGTTAGAGACATAGACTATCTTTAAACCTATGGTGAGGTTGGGTGTCAGTACTGGTGTTTGACTGAAGCTTTTCAAGCTGTGGGTCCTTGATGTTGTGCGTTTGGTTTTTGACAGGTGGGCAGGACAATCCCTGTTTGGAACACTTTCATTGGATATCATTGTTCTCACTCTTTTGTACAGCACTGCAGGGGTCTCTTTCTTCTCTCTTTCTGTCTCTCACTCCCTCTGTTGTTCTGTAGCAGATATGAAAATATTTTGTTCTTAAATCCCATGTTTACATCCCTTACAATTTGCATCAGTTTTTTCTATGGCTTGTACCCACAACAGTCTGGATTGCTGGAAGTTCATGAATTGTCCCAGTGTGACCTGCCAAGAGGCCACAATGAAATTGACATGTGAGTATTCTTGTGATCATATAGTTGGGGATTGCTATTGTCAATGATTTCAAGAGCATTGAGGGAGATCGAGCAATGGGTTTGCAGGTGTCCACTTTTCTCACCCCAATTTTCCAGACTTTTCTGCTGTATGCATTCACTTCTTCTATATCTTGTTTGGGTAAGCAGCATCTCATGTTCAAACTTGTGTTGCAGTCATTGCCAGTGGCATTTGGAATTGATACTGCAAAGTGGATTTGCGTGGGATCCATTGATGTAACCCAGCTTTCTGTGGCTGGTGAGTATTTTCTCAATCAGTGGATGAGATTCGTTTCTTTGCACAATTTCTGATTATTTCCCTTTTTTAGTTGCCTGAATTTTGTCTACTTGCACATGGGTTGTGATTCTGGCATCTCATGCAAGGATGCTCTTACTTTAGACAGGTCTGCAAAGAAAGCCCAATTTTCTTAGCCTACTGGATGCACAAATGTAAACAAATTTTTATTCCGCTGAAGCTGGACTCAGAGATTGTGAGCTATCAAGTGAACTTTTGGTTGTTAATCTGTAGAGCATCTTTGTGCACATTTGGGCTGTGGGTTTCTTGTGCCATGAAGCTAAATTTCTGCATCCTGGCTGTTGCTTGTGGGCCTAGTCAAACTGGTCTTGAATGTTTGCAGATCTAGTCTTGACTTGCTCTGTAATGAATTATAGCAATGATCTTTTGTTTTCCATCTCCTCTTATGTTTTCATAGTGTAACTGATGGACCTGCAGCATACTTATTTTCTGTGGGAAAGACATATTATGGGCTTGGGCTGCTGGCTCTGATCATCCCACAAATTATTCTGCAGGTGAGCTATGTATGGTTTGTATGTATACTGTATGTGCTGTTGTATGGTTTGTTTCTTGCAGACATCTCTTTTACTTGGATCAAATTGCTGCAAGTATCTGGTTCCAACTATATAACACTTGGTCTAAAGCACAAGGAGAGTGTCAATAGTATCAAATTGAACACATTCATATGACTGCAGTTTCAAGACTTTCTGAAGGATCCATCAATACTATTACATTGAATACATGTTCATATGACTGCAGTTTCAATACTTTCTGAAGGATCCTCTTAAATATGATGTCAAGTACCAGGTATGTGCACTCTGAAGTCATCTTCTATGGTTCCCTCCAGTTTGATGTCCAGTTTGAAGAATCCCATCAGGTGAATATCAAATGCTGTTTATTGTAGTTACAACCTGGGTTATCATCTGTCACTGGCTCAACTGGTCATCCAAAGTACTGAGGCTTCTGAGTTCTAGGGGAAAGATTTTGCAAGTGTGTTGCCCAGGTTCTATGGTTTTTAGATTTATCCCACCTCTGAACAAAGAGGCACAGTAGGTAGGCCTGAGAGACGTAAGTATTTGTTTTTAGTTGGTAAACCTGCTATCATTTCTTGTTGATGACAGGCTAGCGCGCAACCCTTCTTTGTGTTTGGTCTTCTGTTGACGGCACTTGCTACCAGCCATTGAAGTCTGTCATCCTGACATATACCTAGCCACAAGACAAGCAGGTGTGTATACTTCTCTCTTTCTTATCTGGAGTTTTGCTTTGCCTTCAAAGGAGAAGTTTTTCTGCCTAATTCTGGTTACCTTGAATGGTGAGTATAAAGATTTCCATACTCTTGAGAGTTTATTTTGCCCAATCAACATGAGAGGCTCATCTGAACTTGGGTTATTATTTTCTATTGTTGCACAGGCATTGTGACTTGCATAAAGCCTCTATTCACTTCCCATCACACAAGACCAACAGCATCGCATCAGTCCATCCAACACATGAGCTCAGTTTTGTTAGTTTTTGCTGTAATTCTAGTGGAAGCAACTGGGTTCTTTAGATGTCCAATTTCAGAGGTGTATATGAAGCTACTCATGCAAGTTCAGTAGCAAAAGAGGGATGAGTGGAAATCATGAACCTGGTTAATGACAAAGTAGAGATGAAAACAGATCTTCCTCATTGGAGTATCATGAGTTCATATGAGAAATGAAAATGGGAGGTATAAAACTGTGGGGTAAAAATGTATCTGATATGTCTGGAGGGTTTTTAGATTGCCGCAAGCCTTGTCTAACTTCAAAGGAGTGATGTGTGTACAGAACTTTCTTATATTTGCCCAGATTTTGTGGAAACAAAAACACTAGATGATGCTATGCTTGCACTTTGTTATATTGCCAAGGAATTTGTGTAAACTATATAGATCAAGAAAGGTTGGCGATGGCACATGGGAACATAGATGTGCTGAAACTTTGCTGATAACATAGTACATGCTCCCCCAGTTCCCTTTCCTTCCTTAATTCATTTGGGACAAGATACAATAGGAAAACAACAATTGAAGAGGCAATATCATTTCCAACAACTCTCTCTGACATATCCAAAACCTGCCCAAAATCACACAATCTGTAAAATGACCCAGAACAGTTGCCACAACCCAATGCACAGAATTGTCATTTGGGAGAGATTCTGACCCCCTCTGCTCTTTCAAATGCCTGAGGCGTTCTGCCCTTCATCCTGAGCTTTTTAGACTAAAGACACAACTGCTCTTTCAAATGCTTGTGACTGCAACACAGAACAGTAAAATGCAGGGGCGGTCAATCCAGCCACCCGTGCAAACTCGATGTAGAGGCCGAATCCGCCCCAGCTGCAGATATACCAGAATGGGCCAGTTCTTGCAGCATTCCCATGAGTTAGTTCTCCCCAGCAGTTCCCCTGCCTTTATCCTTTAGATAGGAGTTCAGGTATTGCCAATTCTAATGTGGAGTGGGCAAATTCTGCAGTGGTCCCATGAGTTCTCCAAGCAGTTCCCTTGCTTTTAAAGTTATGTATTGGGTTGGGTATTGCCGATTCTACTAGCCAAGGACTTGTGGGGAAGCCAGAATTGGCAACATCCAGCCCCCTTATTCAGTACTTTTTTTGAGGTCTACCACATACTGACAAAGTTCCTACTGATTTGGCAGAATCTTTCCCAAGTGCCAAACTATGTCAGATAATGACTTGACCTGTTTGATCAGACAAAGCCTCACCGCCTTCAAGTGCCAACTGTGTGAGATAATTGCAATTGGTTAGATCATACTTGTGGCCACCTTCGAGTGCCAAGTAAGTGAGATCACAGCAATTGGTCAGACTAGGCTTGATAGCCACCTGCCTCTTGTCTGTGTGCTCCCAATGGCCATTCCCTGAGAGAGAGAGAGAGAGAAAAGACAAACTGAATGCCTTATGTGGCATTTGTAAAGAAGAGTCTTTTCATCATAAGGCTACTACTGCTCTTTTGTCCAGGGTGGGTGCTATGTCAGTCATGTAGGGCAATACAAGGTAGTATTTGAGAGTGGGGTTGGGTGAAGGGGGAAGGAAGGAGGAGAGGGGTAAAGTTTTGACAAGCACGACCCATAATGTGAATTGCCATTAAAAGGAGTCCCAGATCCAAGTGTACCTCTATTGAGGAGAATAGCAGATAGTGATAGATTGAATGGGAGTGTAAGTGGATTTGTAAATTTTTTGATGTGGGACATTGAGGATAATGGCAGATAGTGATCAACTCGAATTGAGGTGAAGGTGGATTTGTAAATTTTTGATGCAAAAAGATGAGACATGAAATTGTGCTCGTAAATTGGAAGACCTTATGCCACAAAGTATTGGACAGACAGAGCTTGTTCGAAGGTGTTTAGTGGGAAGACACTAATAAATAATCCTCTCATTGAGCACTATTCAATGCAAAAAAGTAATTGACGATATGAACAAAATGTGGTTTTTTGTTCAAGAGATTGACTGTTTTGATTTTGCAACATATGTTTAAATTTTTTTTAAAGGATTATTCTTTTGTTTAGGATTGAATGTAATATGACGTTAAGGATTGGTAATTTCTCTCTTTCTCTCTCTCTCTCACACACAAGAGATGGTAGGTTCAGGTGCTAGGTTCGAATTCAGCCTGCTGCAACAAAAAAAAAACATAATAAATGATCCTCTTTCCACAAAAAACATGAAAAACTGCGCACCACAGTTTGATGCAAAACCACGAAACTGCAAAGTCTAGGACATGTCAGAAAAGGACGCCGGACAGAGCTCGATTTGGGGGAGAGAGGGGGTTTAGTACCGTCTCTCTATTTAGTATCCCGCACTGACTATTGGCCATTATCACTTGGGCATCTCATGAGTGAGAAGCAAATTTAAAGGTCAGTAGCAACAGCAATCGATGTTCTAATTATGGGTCTGACTACTTTTGTTGTCAGTGTCGTCAACCTCAGACTGCAGACAATCTCGAGATGGATTTTACAAAACTAGCCGGACAGATCTTACGAGGCAAAGTTTCTAGTGCCAGTTTCCAGGCCACCTGTCTGCATAATATTCTACACTCTGCACATTGAGTGTCACTTGGAAGCAAGCCGTCAATTCAAGCTCCTGCAGACATCAACCTCTTGCAGACATCGAAACTGGAACCTTGCACTAGTACTCTTTCTCACACGGATTTGGCTTCATGCATGCAGATTTTACTTCTTCCAGAACCTAACCCACCCTTGTGAGCAGGGCTTTTCTTTCTTCCCAAATTTGTGATGTGGTTGAAGTGGTGGTGGTCATCCATGAGATGATTTAGCCAGATTTGGCTACATACATACTGCACAACTAGCTAGCTGCTTGTTGGTTTTATCAATTTGTTTGTGCAAATGCATCCATAACATCGATCTATTTTGTTTCATCAATTTGTTTTGTGCAAATGCAAGCATAACATTGTTCTATTTTGTTTCATCAATTTGTTTGTGCAAATGCATACATAACATCGTTTTATTTTGTTTCATCAATTTGCTGCATACATAACATTGTTCTATTTTGTTTCATCGATTTGTTTGTGCAAATGCATACATATTTTGTTTCATGGATTGGTTTGTGCAAACACATACATAACATCGTTCTATTTTGTTTCATCCATTTATTTGTGCAAACACATACATAACATTGTTTGATTTTGTTTCATCAATTTGTTTGTGCAAATTAATACATAACATGGATCTTGTTATGCAAGAAGTCTTTTTTCTTTTTCTTTTTGGGTCCCTTGCAATCTGTGAACTGGCTACAATCTGAAAGAATCAGATGCGGGACCAATTCAACTAGTACTTGTCGAAAGCTCGTGGGCTAATAATACCCAACAATGTATTTGTTGAAAAGAAAATGGATGCAGAGTTAGATTTTGTTGGATTGTGTAGAGTGGTGCATTTTTTGTGAAATTTGGTGATAAATTTTTGGCTTGAATTGGAAAATCAATTTGAGCATGTCTTCTGCAGATTTCTAGGCCTGCTTTACACTAGGAGTCAAGGCCGATGTTCAACTCGAATCAAGCATTCCTATGGATGCAAAAGTTGAAATCAACCACAAGGGCTTTGCACTAGGAGTCAAGGCCAATGTTCAACTCAAATCAAGCATTCCTATTGATGCAAAAGTTGAAATCAGCCACAAGGGTTTTGCACTAGGAGTCAAGCCTGAAATACAAAAAAAAAACTTTTCAATCTGCCCCCAAGTTACTAATAAATGCAGAACTTTATGGCCTTGTATTGGCCCCAAGGCTGAAAAAAAGGATACCATCAAATTTGGGAAGCCAATTTGCAACCCTTGGCACCAATGTTCCAGCATTTATTAATATTCTGATGTCAATGTTCTAGCATTTATTAGTAACTTGGGGCCAAACAACAAGCCCAAAATGCTCAAAGTTGGCCCCAAGTTTTTTCAGCCCTGACTCCTAGTGTAAAGTGGGCCTTCTTAGTTGTACTCTCTAGGCTGATTTCTTTGTTGTATAGTTTTGGGGGAAAAACTTTATCAAAATCAACTCCCTTTTAAAGTAATCTATTTCTCACTTAGTATCATTTTGTCATGTAATCGTGGGCCAAAATCTCTCTAAGAGGTGCAAGAAGACTTGCAACCTATCATTGGAAAGGTTTAAAGGAGAGCTACAACTTTGTAATTCAAAACACTTGAATTAGAATTCATATGCAAAAGTTATGATCAAACAAAATTTCAGACTATATTTTTACACCAGGAAATATGTGAATTTTCATAATTCTTCTTTTGCCTTAAATTTTTTTTTAATGTCAGTGGCAAAACCACAATGTGACACCTTTTTTGTTGAGGATGAAGCACAATAGAGGCATAAAATGTTGGCAATGAACCTCCCAATAACATATAGTACCTAGGTTAATTCAGCATTAATTATATTATTTTCAAAAATGTTGAGATTTTCAGGGGAAAAAAATCTTTAGAAATTTTCTTATGGATATTTTTCATCCCTAATAAGAAGACTTAGCCAAAATCTGGCTATAAACCCCATAGGAAGTACAATACTTTTTAATCATCCTTTTATGTTTTTCCCTACACACTAAAAACCCAAACATAGAAATCGAGTAATTTTATTTGTTTTTTTCTTTCATTTATGGCAATTGGAAAACCTTCAAAACCACCTAAATATTTTTGAATTATTCCTTATTAATTATTCTCTTTTTTTAAAAAAACTCTTTTTTTTAAAAAATTCCAATAAAAAAACACTGGACATCACCCAAAGACATGAAATCCAATTGTCATGTGAGTTAAATTAAAAAAGGAACCACATCACACATGCTCTATAATTATAACTTATGGGGGGAGATCTTTAACCATATAAGTACATGTTAGTTTCCATCTTGAACATTTTGAATGCCTTTAACATCCATTGAGTTTATTTTGTCATACAATTAAATTGCAAACTCCATTATACAAATATTATAATGAGGATTTAGGTACCCATATTAATTTAGATTGAACAATACCTTTTCTAAATACCCATTTGAAAGAAAGGGATTTTTAA
>Ga0209208_10006222_pt1 | contig 16473 bp, 8 predicted proteins | sample S1TSphfallax_3_FD_187694 | JGI IMG/M metagenome (GOLD analysis project Ga0209208, IMG submission 187694) | Host-associated microbial communities from peat moss isolated from Minnesota, USA - S1T2_Fd - Sphagnum fallax MG (SPAdes) (version 2) | ecosystem: Host-associated > Plants > Peat moss >...
CCTCTACCCCTTTCTAGAGTTGGAAGCCGAGAGCGCCTTCCGAGTCCCTACTTTCCGCAACTACCTTTTTGGTGAACCCTCAAGTGGGTTCACCCCGGGACTTGGGAGTGCGTCACTTAATTATTTTCATGTTGTAATCTTGATTGTTTTTGTGCATGTGACATCTATCCTTTAAAAAAACCTTTGTTTCTTCTTAGTTAAACCTTTATCATTTAATCACACCTTTACCACTTGGTAAAAAAGTTATCCTTTTCTAACCAAACCTTTACTTCTTGGAAATTATTTTTTTCCTCACTAAACCTCCACCTTGTGGCAAAACCTTTATGTTTATTGGCAAAATTTCCATATCTTCTTGGTTAAACATCACTTCTTGTCAAATATTATTTATTCTTGGTTAATCATTCACCTCCTGACAAAATCTTTTTATTTTTGGCTAATTTTTTACCTTTTGGCAAAACCTTTATATTTTCCTAGTTCATTTTTTGTACTACGTAAATAAATTTGTACATCTCAATAAAAACTTTATATTTTTTTGTTAAATATTTTTATTACTTAACTAATGTTTTATCTATCAACAAAACTTTTATACTTTTTGGTTAAATTTTTACATTTTAACAAAACATTTATCTCATCATGGCAAATTTTTTACCTCTTGTCAAAACCTCTATTTATTCTTGACTAAACCTTTTTTCTTGGCAAAACATTTATTTTTCAACAATACCATTTTAATTCTTAACAAAACATTTACTTATTAACAAAACCTCCCTATCCATACATCCTCATACCTACCTATGCACTTACAAATTGTGGACTTTAATTGCAGAAATTATAATGTAAAATGTGGGTATTGCAAATGACCCATTAACATTTATTTTAATCATATTCAAACTCATGATGATGATAAATCACTAACCTTAAATGCAGGTATTGAAATTACAAAAAAAAATTTGGCAAAAATCTTTTACCTCCACTTTGGACCATTTAATGCAAGATGTACTTAATTTAATTAAGTAATAAGCACCCAATTTGATTAAACAATAGGCTTGGAAAATTTAGAATTTAAAAAAATCAAGTATTTATGATTATTTACAAATTTTTAATACTAATCAAAATCAATCTTAGGTTAAGGGAAATTTTCACATACAAATACTTACAACAAGATTCATTTCATCTCTTTTAAAGGTGAATGAAAAAGGTTTCAAGTTGAGCTCTCAAATTGAAGTGACCACATTAAAAATAAAAGAATAAACTCTTATTTCAATAATTAATTTATCTTTTCATTGTGTTTCAATTTTATTTTTTCATTCATTCCTAAAATATTATTTTGCGTGGCATTTATATATGTTTATATAGTTATTACATTACTACAAAATGCGTCCTAGTTCACTTTGGGTTTCATTACATTTTGAGTGAATTTTGACATTTTTACTTAGTGAAATTGTTTCACCCCTTGATGAACATGGATTAGTTGTTACGGACAATGACTTGTTTCATTACTACTTAGCCTAGGTAGGTAGGTAGGCCACGTAATCAACCTAGGCACCTATTTTAAGAATTCGATATGAGAATATTCAGTCAACATACCATTGTTGACCATAGTCAACACCACCTATGAAGTTTGATCCCTTAACCTTTGGATTGGAAGCAAACACCCTTATCATCAAGCCACCCCACTTGTTATGATAATATGTTACATTACATTTTATTTATCAAATATTTCATTTTAAACATTACAAAAACATAAAATTTGAAAATTCATATTTTATTGAGATGTTGTTCAAATGAAATGATTCGAATTTACTTTTATTTTTATTTTTTAATAATGTACATAATTACATTTATTTCCTTTTGAAAGTTTAAAAATCATTTGAACAAAAAAATTTGAATACCATTATTCAATAACATTTCAATGACCATTTTTTTGAAAAAAAAATTAATTTTTTAATTAATATAATACTACCTATGCTAAGTTACTTTAAATTATTATATAACTATTTTTCATTAATTTAAATTATTTCACCCTACATTATTTATGGCTATTAATGGTTATTTTCAATTACTTTTGGTTAATTTTAGTTATTGTAAACTATTTTAGTTTAGACTACTTGTAGCTATTATAAGTTATTTTTGGCTATTGAAAGTTATTTCACCTTATGTTATTATTCACAATTCTATGTTATTATAAGTTATTTCACCTTACATTATTTTTTCTTATTATAAATTATTTCACCCTAGATTATTTTTGGTAATCCTAAGCAATTTTAATATATGGTTATTAATTTTTTATTATTAATACTATTGGTGGTTATTAATGGCTATCAATGGCTATTAGTACCTATTCTATTTATGGCTATTAATGGTTTTAGTGGTTATTTTATTAATAATTATTGGTGGTTATTTTATTAATGGTCATTAGTGGTTATTCTTTTGGTGGCTATTGATGGCTATTATATTAATGGTTATCGGTGCCTATTCTATTAATGGATATTGGTGCCTATTCTATTAAAGGCTATTTTATTTATGGCTATCAGTGGGTATTTTATTTATGGTTATTGGTGCCTATTCTATTAATGGCTATTGGTGCCTATTCTACCAATGGCTATTGGTGCCTATTCTACTAATGGCTATTGGTGGTTATTAATTGGTATTATATTAATGATTATTGATGGTTATTATGTGTTATAATAGAACTATTGGTGATTATTGTATTATAAATTATTTTTACTTTAGGTCATTATATTATATTATATATTATTTTAAGTTATTGTACTTAGGATAAAATAATTTATTATAACATAAAGTAGAATGACCTTGAATAATGTAAAATATAATTTAAAATAACATATATTAATTTAAAATAAAATAACCTAAGGTATAGTTTAAAGTTAGTTGAATAATTTAATTTAGAATAATTTAAAAGCTTATAATAAACTAATTATGATACTTTAAGGTAAAATAACATATAATAATTTGAAGTACAATAATTTATAATAACCTATAATAACATAAAATATAAGTTTAAATAACTAAAGTAGGTTAAAATAATATAAGGTATATCATAAAGTAAGATAAAATATTTAAAAAACATAGAAATAAACTTATTTACTATAATAAATTATAATAGTGAATTATATTAATTGGTAATGAAACATGATGTCTATATAGTGATATTATAGTGAAATAACACTAGGGTGAAATTAGTAAAATGCAATGAAGTTATTTCATTTTTAAGGTCCCATTACACCCTACTTTGGTAGTAGTATTAATTTTTATGACATTTACCATTAAAAGTGTTTAAGTTTATATAGAAATATTTTTGGATAATTAATTTTAAACTTTAAGGTTAATGCTTCCATTCATTCAAATTTTGAATTAATTAAATTTTAAATTCAAAACATAATTGTTATTAAAAAAATAATTATTCCATTTGTATTTGTTTGTATACTTATTAGGTTGAGTGCATCCACCATTAGGGTTATTTAATGTTTTAAATTTAAAGGTTTAATGAAATGTTTGTTGATCTATTTAGGTTGTGTTTTCAAATCAAGCTACAACCCTTTGAACATGACATCATCCTTTGACATTAATGGTATGGTTTTTTTTTTAAATCATTTTTTCTTTTTTTGTTCCTAATTTCAGGATATTAATTTCCTTATATGGATTTTAACACGGTCATCAAATTCCACTAATAATGTTCCATGTTTGATGTATGGATTTTTCATTTTGGTCTCCCATAAATATTGTGGATTTAAGGGGGCCCATGCTAATTTCATGAATGGGTGAACATGAATACTGAATGGTTGAGTCCGTGAATATAAACGGATATTTTCAATAAATTATAGTCAAGTTAAAATTATATAGTTTTTTGACATATTATTATGGATGCCAACCATGGAGTTCATTCATTTGAATGATCATCCATGATTTGTAATAAATTTTTATTTTATTTTTATTTTTATTTTAATTCATTCTTTATTAACTTCTAGCTAAGTTTTAGTTCACTTTCATTTGATTCATAATTCACTTCCAGTTGATTCTTAGTTCACTCCTAATAAACTTCTAGTTAATTTTTAATCAACTTTGAACTAAATTTTAGTTCATTCCTAATAAACTTTTAGTTAATTTTTAATCAACTTCAAATTAAATTTTAGTTCATTCCTAATAAACTTTTAGTTAATTTTTAATCAACTTCAAATTAAATTTTAGTTCATTCCTAATAAACTTTTAGTCAATTTTTAATCAACTTTGAATTTAGTCTTAGTTAACTCAAAGTTAATTATTAATTAAATTCTAGTTAATTCTTAGTTAAGTCCTAATTAACTCTTAATTAAATCATAACTAATTTCAATTAACTCTCAGTTGACTTTTAGTTATGTCCTAATTAACTTTCAGTTAAATTTTAATTAATTCATAGTTGACTTTTAATTAGAAAGGTCTCAAGAAGATTCTTTAATTGATACACACATAGAAACCTCCTTGGAAGTTTTTTTGAGTTAGGTCCCCAAAGGGATATAAATAGAAGTATGACCTTTCATTTCGTTTAGTTTATTCAACATTAATCTTAAGCACAATTTTGCACCATAGCCTTGTCACGTTCTTTTCATGTTCATGTTTGCATATGTTAACATAATAAAGATTTGTTTTCATGTTTGTCTTGCACATCTCATGTTTTTCTTTATAGTTTTTGTGTTTTGATTTTTGAATCACATAATTTTGTTTTGTTCCATGTTTGAAAGTTAGACTTAAACCTTTTTTTAAACTTTTGTTCTTACGGTTCTTCATGTTCTTAACACATATTTCTTTGACATAGAAAAATATTCCTTAACAAAATCGAATATTTTTTCACGTTAGTAGCATGTCCATGTGGTGTTCCATGGTTCAAGGCATCATGTTTGATTTCTGATGGGGATTTATAATATGATTTACAAATAAATTTTGTGGTTGTTTAAACAAATGTAATTATTTTGATTTAAGGAATCCATCTACCATATGTAAATGTTTTAAGGTTACCAATCCCATGCAAGCGATCCAATACATATCAAATAGGTTTCAGGATAACAATAAATACACAAATAGATTAGGCCCCTACAAATATGTCACTAGACACATATATTTGCAACTGTAGATTATTTTGGGTAACAAGTGTAGTTTCTTATGCGAATTTGAAGTAAACAATCAAATAAACTTAATTTAAAGTGCATTCGTTTCCAACATGTCACCATATCCATATCCACGATGTTCTCATAAAACACTGCTAGACTTGGATTTGTATCCTTATGTAGATTAAAAAAAAAGCTAAAAAATGTAAATGTTGAAAACATGAAAAACCACAAGAACAAAGGCCAAAGGAAATGTTTAAATCTAACTTTCAAATAAGGAAAAAAACAAGATTATGTGACTCAAAAACAAAAACACAAAAATTATGAAGAAAAACATAAGGTATGTAAAACAAACGTGATTTTTTTAATTTATTGTGTTAACATATGCAAACATTAACATGAAAAAAACATTACAAAGTTATGGTGTGCAAGATTGTGCAAGATTGGTGTTGAACAAACTAAATGAAATGAAGGTCCTACTTCTATTTATACCCCTATGGGAGCCTAGCTTAGGGAAACTTCCAAAGAGGTTTCTATGTGTACATTAAGTAAAGAAGCTTATTGAAAACCTTCTAACTAAGAATCAATTATGAATTAATTGAAAGTTAATTATGACTTAATTAAACGTGAACTAGGAATTAATTATAATTAACTAAAATTTAAATAATAATTAATTAAAATTAATTAGGACTTAATTAAGATTTAATTTTGAGTTAATTGGGACTTAACTTTAGAATTTAACTAAGACTTAACTAAAGGGAACTAAAAGTCAACTAGAAATGAACTTTGAGTTAAGTGGAAATGAATTAAAAGTTAATTAAAAATGAACCTAAATTAAATTAAAATTAAGTACATGGATGAACATTCAAATGAATGAACTTTATAACATTAGCATCCATAATAGTAATGTAAAGTATTAATTAGAGGTAAGATATTGGGCATCTTTTAATCATTTGCAAGATTATAGGATGGTGATCAAAATGTTTATATCGAAATTTTTGAACAGCTTGTGACAATCACTTAAAGACAATCCATGGCCAACACACTCAACAAACCAAAATTTCAATACATGATTTCATTAGCAATGTGACTACTTATTTGGATTTCCAACAAAAAAGAAAAACAAATCAATCTTACAACAAAAATGGCCAAGGAACGATTTTGACATAAAGGATGATGCATGGCTATGAGTTAATTGCATTTGCTTACAACTAAAAGATTGATAAGTTGATGCTAATAAACAATTCAGCTGACAATGAGAAGGAGGAGTCGAGGTCCCAACATACTTAAAAGAGGGAATGACTTCAATATATGACAAAAAGGAAACCACATTTATAAGTAAAAAATGTGAAAAAAACAAAATGATGGACACCAATGATGAAGAACAAACTACACCACGAATTACATTAAGGTCAAAAGTAGGTTCCAATGATATATGCACGACACCTTCAAAGATTAGTTTGTGCAATACATCATCACAAACTTCATGGGTTACGATTTGACAATAATAGTCGTGTGAAATTTACTTTTCATAGATTCGTATGGAATAGACATGGATGCCATTCATCTATTTGCATTATTTGAACATCAATGTTGTATGCATGTTCAGACACAAATATTGTGTGTTTATTTGTATTGTTTACACACAAAAGTCGTGCACACAACTTCCATGTTTAAATAATGCATGATATTTGTGTGTAAACAATACGAACCAATGAAATAACAAATTTCGCACAAATTTGGAACAAAACCATGAAACCTATAAATTTGTGATGATTTGGAACAAAGTCCAACAACACCATTGAAATTCATAGCAAGTGGAATTAAAAAAACCAAGCAGATAGTAAAGTTAATATGAGAATTAGTGAACAATTCTGAATGACCTAAACTTGGAAGATCAAACTTCAATGTTGGAAGATAGTAAAGTTAATATGAGAATTAGTGAACAATTCTGAATGACCTAAACTTGGAAGATCAAACTTCAATGTTGGAACTTGAATGCTTGATTAATTAAGCTTTGAAAGAGTATCTCCATATACACTATGGACACATCGGATTAAATTGAAACAATACAAAGAAAATTAACATGGCCCCATATACACTATGAAAATCTTCCTAGGTTTTTATGCTTGGGCCATCTGTAAATTATAATTGCATCTGTGCTGCCAACCAGACCTTGGCAACCCTAAACCTTATAAAACTTCAAACCCTCTCCATTCGTGTGAACAGATCCCAACCCCAATCAGGGGTGGAAAACCCTAGATACGGAATTCTCCAAACTCCAAGCCCTAGATGCACCCAGGAGACACAAGAGCGTGAGATGGAGTGAAAGGAATTCGCATTTCTGTCAAGCTCATCAATCCATCCGTGGAGCTCTGAGTTCTTTACTGCACGATACTGTCAATTGTGATGCTGTTGTTGTGGAGCTGCTGCTTCGCTTTGCACCTGAATCTATCTGCAAACTGTGAACATGCCTGGGGTTTGTTTTTGCACATCCGGTCCAAGGATGTTAGGCCATCAAGGTGGCTGGCGCGCCAGTAGCTGCTGATAAACCAGTTCTCTTCCTGTGGATTGTATTTTTTGTTCGGGTTTGTGATGGTTGTGTGAGAGAGAGGCATGTGTGTGTGGTTTTTGGCGGATTAGAAGAAAAAACACACACACACTTGGAATTATTTGGGAATCTAGTATGCTCGCATTCTTAGGTGGTGGTGACAACCATGGAAACTGTTGTAAACAGCAGCAATGCAGCACTGATGCGCCGCATTGTGCAATTAGAAAACGGTATGCTGCCATTATTCTACCATTATCCACAAATAAAATGCAATTTAGAGTCTATGAGAAAAGTCTGAGAAAAACTGCAATTTTGTGCACTTCCGGGTCAGGGATAAAATAGAAGCTCATGTGACAGCAAATCATCTAGCGACACAGCAAATCATCATGTGACACAAGTGTTGATGTGAGATTCATAACTTCTGCTGTGTAAATTATCATCTGTCCTTTTGTTGTTCTGGGTAGATTGGCTAAAGCAATGGGGGGCCTTCCTATGTTGTTGTGTGGGACATGAGCAGAAAAAGCTGAGTTGGAGAAAGACATAGAGACAATATGCTTGCAGCAAGCAGGAGTTCCTAGCAGCATTGATCTTACCACTCGAATGCAGGCCCGCAGGTAGGTGGGTGAAGAGAAGAAAGAGCTCAGCGCAATGAGCAAGGTGCAATGAATGAGTTTCGGATTTTCTCTTTTAAATCCCATAAAGGACCTTGAGAGGTTTCAGAGTCCATATCTTGCTGCTGCTATTTTCTGTATTGTAGTGCTACTTTCTCTTTTCTCTTTTATGTAGCTTCTTTTTGTTGATGATGTGTACACACAAAAGCATGCTTTTGTTAATTTAGGCAGTTGATGTTTCCACTTGGCACAATATTTTACAGCAAAAGAACAGATTGTTGCATGTCTTGGATTTCCCCTCTTTTTATTATGTCTAGGATGTTTAGAGCATAATTTTAGGGTTTTATGAGAGACCAACTCAAGAGCTGGAGCAGGGCAGCTGGTTTGGAGCAGGAGCTGGAAACTTCTAAACAAAAAGTGGCACTACTTACACGTGAGAATCAAAACCTACAAGAAGAGCTGTCAGAGGCTTACCGTCTCAAGGTAATATTATTAACCTTCTATAATTGTCTGAGCAGGGAGTGTTTTTAATCAACTATGGGCAGATCTCTACATGCCAATGTTGTAACCATTTTCGAACTATGTGATTTGGGAGCTCTAGACATCAATGCTGTAACCATGTTTGAACTATGTCACATCTATCAATCTTGGTTTAATTTTGTGTTATGTACTTTGCTTTTGTTTAGCCATGAATAGTGTTATTGGTTTCATCATTTGCAGATCCTCTATAGCCTGCATGGTTGATAGTCCAAAAGTCACTCTTGATGCATTAATAGTTAAGAGCTCTATCTTGATTCAAAGAGGGTTTTTAGTGTTGTGTACTTGGACTTAGATTTAGGTCTGTTTTTGTTATTGGTTTGTCCTAGCTCTTGTGCACATTGGGAATTCCTCAACAGTGGTAGTTTTTGTGGCTGTGACAATTTGAACAGACTCCCCCATCAGGTCTACATTTATTGTTGTTGTCTAGAAATCATATGTTAAGAGATGAAGTAGTAGTTGCCTCCACCTAGGTTCAATTTAGTGTCATGACTGCATAACATCAAACTGTTCATGGAAATGCTTGGGTACTTTTTTTTGATATGAGATTGACCTGCAGAGCCGGCTTGCTGAGGTGTTCAAGGCTGCAGTTGAGAAGGTCTTTTTTTTGCTGCACTTAAAAAATGTTTGGTTTGGAATTTCCATCAGCTCTACATGACAGGGATGCTTTTTTGCAAAATTAGGTTTTGAACACACTTCTTTAAATCTAGTTTTTTTTTTTGGTTTTTGTCAGAGTTGAGCTTGGAACTCACACAGCAATGTTTACATCTCATCTTTGGTGGAGTTTTGACTCATCTTTCTGTGCCCTCTCTCATTGATGCAGAATAGTCAAGTGGAGAAGGAAGTGAAATACTATCAAGGTGAAGTGGCGGCAGCTCTTGCTGCAAGAGACAAGGCCATTGTGGAGGTTAGCAACCTGCTCGAAGTGTTCATGGGATTATTAGCCTTTTTGAATATGTGAATATACCTATTTGAATTTATCTCCAATCATGATAAACAAACATGGGTGGAAAGGTTTTTGATGTTGTTGTTTTCTCTAAAGTTGAACAAAAGAAGAATTCATGTTTATATTCAAGGCATGGTTCAGACTTTTCCAAAGCCTAGTTTCCTCTTTTAAAGGACTGCTTCCTGCTGGAAGAACACCGATATTCAGCACTTAAAACCTCCAACTACCCTTCCCATTTGAACATGGAGATTAAATGACTTCAGAGAGTGGGTGATGAACTTTTGCTTTTGAAACAGGTAGAAAGGGTACACGAAGGTGAAAAGATAATGACTACAAAAATGCAAGAAACTCAAGCTAGGTATGATAAAAAATTCTTTAAAATCTCATTGTCCACACCTTCATGGGAACATGTCTTCTTCCTGTAAACCTGGTAAGAAAATGGTCTGTAAAACCACTTCATTTTACAGGTTGAAAAGTATTGAAGATTACTCAAAAGAGCAAGAAACTCAGCAGAAGGAGTTGCAAGAGGAATTGGAGACTTCTAAAGCTCAACTTGTACAGCTCTTCCAGGTTTGTGTGGACTGATGCTGCACAGTTATGGGAAAGTTCCATATAGCTTCTTTCTTTCTAACTGTGTTTTATAATCTCTTTGTGTATTTGAGCTAGCCAGCATTGTGGCTGACTCTTCCTGTTACCATTTAGACTTGTGACAGAAACTCAGTACATTTCTTAATGGCCTGACTTTGACCCATTCCCAGAGTACTGAAGTATAATGGGCCAATGTTAGAGTCATACCTGCTGTACAAAACCTGACCTGCAGCAGGATGAAGTGGATCCTGAAGTTGGTCATTGTGGAATCAGGTTGTGGAGAAATTTTGGCAGTTACGGGAAAAGGCCCTTGGTTCATCTGAAGAAGATGAACTCCATTCCTTACAACCGATGGACAAAGCAACTGCTCTTCTCAGTGACACAGATTCACATTGGTGTTGCAGACATGCTAACCAGCAAGCTGAAGATGCCCATCATCAGGAAGTGAATGATGCTCCAGATGTAGCTGAGAAGCAACATGAGCGATCCAAAGAACTAGAGTCACAGCTGGTAACAATTTCTATCTTGTATACCAACATATATGCCTTCTACCAGGTGCTGAAGTAGTACATGATCATCAGTCCTGTGCATGAATAATGGAATTGTTGGGACAGGGTGAAGTGCACATGGATCCACTGGGAAGTTGGAATTTATATAGGACACTCAAAGCAGCTCTGGTTCCTTGATGACGATGTGATTCTATCAATTTGAGAAGAGATATGGACTTGTTCGCCTGAATAATAGATAAGATAGTTGTTAGCTTCTCAATCGATTGCCTGAAACCTGAACTTGGAAGTTCTTCTGTTGGGATATGATTGCATCACAAGTATCCTTAGGCATCGCTTTCTGTCTCTCTCTTGATTGCAGATAAATCTCAAGGAACAGTATGAAGCTAGCATCCAGTCTTTTGAGACACAGCTTACTGAGGTTAGCCACATTCTTCCTGTCACTTGTATTTCCATGTCTAAATGGATCAACTCTTTTGGACAGTGGTGGCCAAATCTATGAAATCAAATCTATGAGTGGCGACAGTAGCTTGTCAGTGCTATGCAAAAATGAAATCGATAATGCTCCAATCCTCTTTTGGGTGACAGTCACAAGGCTGCCACTGCACCATGACTTCTTGTATTAAGCAAATGAACTTGGATCAGTACAAGCAGCATGCTGTTATCCTTTCTTGCTTTTGCTATTCATGATGAAGGCGATGGTCTGACAATTTGTGAGGGACACTCATAAGGTTATGAGTTATTACCACACTTGTCATGTTGCATTCAAAGTGTTGTGTGTGGAGTTTGCTCTGCAATGCCACCAATATTCATTTGAAACCTTGGCTAACCAACTTCTCTGCAGATATTGGCTTGTAATGGTTTTAGTTGTTCATGTGCCTTATGGGATTTCTCACATACGCAACTGTGCCAGGAGCGGGGTGCTCATCAACAAGCCACAGAGAAGGCATCCACTCTTGAAGCACATCTGGTGAGAGCATCCTCTGTCTTGTTGATGGGCATGTGAGATGTCTTTCTATTGTTGTCATAGGTTTTCTCATGGCAGCCTTAAGAGGGGTGAGCCTGATATCTCATTGACCATTTCTGTCTTGAGATATGGCACTGCCATTGGATCCATATCTTTTTTAATCGATTCAGTTCTCCTCTTGTTGTCTGCAGGAACAATTCAAACAACTGACAGCTGCAAAGCTGGATCAAGTTTACAATGAGCACCAAAGCTTGAAACTTGACATCTTTGGTTGTCTGGAGGAGGAGAAACAATGGATACAGACAATGTTTGTCAATCTACAATCACTCAAGGAGGAAGCAACAACAACCAGAGAATTTCACTCAGAACCAGTAGACAAGTATGAAGAAGAAAGGGGACCACTGACAACAGAAGTAACCTCAGCAACTGACCATTCGGTAGCAGCAAATGCACCACTGAAGGTTGAAAATGAACCCATGGTCACACCACCAGAAGTCCCTATTGAAGAGTCAACAATTGTTGAGGTTGTGCCAGAGAGTGCAACTGAGGCACATCGTATAAGTGATGCAGACACTAATGAGATAAGAATCACCCAGGTCAGTTGTATTCTTTGATGAATTAGACTGGTGCCTCAAATAGTTCCTGGAGAATTATTACTAAATGTTGTGAAGTTGAAAGCACACTCTTAGCCTGTCCAAAGATGTGCCTACATATGTATATTGGTGTTTCTATTTGAAGGCACTTCTGGACAAAGGATTGACACTTTTCTGTTGATTTCCATATCAGGAGGAGCACTTTTCAGCAGTGGTGAACATGGGAAGAAGCACAATAGACATGGATGATGACAGCCAAAAGGTTTTGGCTCAAGCTTTACAAGAGAAGGTGACCAAAAACACTCTCTGCAGCTGAACATACTAAAATTTCTCTCAGATTCCAGTTCCTCTGAGAAGGACTCAGAAATGGACATTTAAATGTGGCCATTAGCCCTACCCACCAGAACGTTACTTGATGCTTCTGGATCTATGGAATTATCTGTTGCGTAATGTCCCAATGTGATGACTTTGGATCATTCAGGCTTTTTTTCCTTATTGGTTCCCCTTGTGTTCTTTTTGGCTAACTGAGTAACAGTTTCTTGGTGCCCACTATTCTAGGTTGAAGCCTTGTTGCTCCTTTCTCAACAGGAGGAAAGGTATCACTTGGAGTCCAAGATGATACATGGTCTAGAGGCCCAGATCAGAGATCTCAACCAGAAAATTTCACAGGTAAATGGGTGATGGTCCAAGCTACATATGAATGGAGAAATAATTTTTTTTTCCTCCTTTGCTATATTTTCTAGAGAATTCCTGGAAAAAAGAAAGGGTCACATCTGTAGTTCACAGCCAGTAATTTGATGAGGTAACTAGCCTTGTGCTAAGTGCAGGTGACAGGGGAGAAGGTCTCAGCTTTGATGGAAGTGGCGCAGGTACGACAAGACTGTCAACGATATGAAGAGCGTGAAAGGTAATTATGTGTTCCTTTTCTTTGCATTTTGCCAGATTGTATTCTGCATATATGACCTTGTCTCAACATCAGTAGCTGAAGGACTCTACTTAAATTCTGACTGCACATTGTTGTAACCTAGAGCTCTTTGACCCATGAATGCATCAGACCTTCCATTAAATCATTTGGTTATATCATTCTTTTATTGGTCATGATTCTTTTTAATGGTCTTTCAACTACTTTTACTTTCATATAATGATTCTGTCTTCTAAGATACGCACTATGTGTTTTGGATCACTGTTTGTAGGCAGCTCATACGAATGCTGCAACAGCACCGTAGCACTAGTGCTGGCAGCCGACTGCTACCTGCCAGCTGGTCGGAAGCTAATGTGCCTGCTGTTCCACCTGAAGCCACTCCTGCTGTGACTGACAAACACAGCAGTTCACAAAAAGCTTCTCCACTAACAACTGCAGGGTATCTCAAGAGTTGGCTGAGAGCATTGGATGTTTCAGGACCTGGGTTCAAAGCCTCACCAGACTCAAGTAAAAGAATTGTTATCGCTGATTCAAGCAGAAGTAGCCAAACAGATGAGTGCATCGATTTTGCCAAGTATGTCCCAGTTCAGCATTTTCTGGAAAATCTCTTCTATCTACCTCAAACAATTACTTTCATGGTTCCAAGAATTCCAGTCTCTTGAGAAACAATTTGCTTGCTTAGTGTTCAGATCACATAATGTTAGGTCATTGAACTATGTCATTGAACTCAACCTCCAATTTTAAAAGCAAGCCATTACAGGAACAGTTTGGGTTCTTTGCTTGTACCATTCTAAGTGTTCATCCACTGCTACTTGGCTCGATGTATTACCATGGCAGGTTAAGGGTGGAGAATGCAGCTCTTAGAGAGCGGGTAGCAAGTGTCCAACGCCTCACAGAATCTGCACACCGACTACGCATGGCACTAGTTAAGGTAAATCACTTGTAAGGCAGAGAGATACTGCACACTTATCCAGTCTTTTCTTGCTGGACATATTCAGTCTTAGGCCACAAAGAAAGTGATGACAATCCCATAACCAATTTTAAGCATCTGTACATCTTCTCTATATCCTTTTTGTGTCAGGCCTCTTCACAAACAAATCTGGAAATGCAGAGGTAGCACATGTACCTGATCTTGTGTGTACTCTTTGCAGGCATCGAATGACTCTCAAAATGAAAAAGCAGCTCCATCTCTTCAAGTAGCTCTAGAAGTTGTGCAAGGTGTGAGTGCAGAGGCACAACAATTGAAGATTGCTCTTGGATGCTCTCTTCCGATTAGCTGGCCAGGCCAAGAAATAGTCCCTGAGCCTGAGCAATCAAGTGACCTCTCTGTTGGTGAGGCCACTGTTTCATCTGTTGAAGGCGCTGCTCGTGCAGCAATTGACACAGCATCAGCTGCTGGAATTGAAATGGTTGAGCTCTTGTTGGCAACTTCTGAGCTACAGAAGCAAGCTCTTCAGTGTCAGCTTGACATGCTTGCCAACTGAAATATTGGAATAATAACACAGATAAAGCTCAAGGTAGGGAAGTATTTCTTATAATTTCATTTGATTGGCATTGTACTATATCAAATCCACAGTTAAGATTGTATGTATCCTCTCTACATGTTCTACAGTTTGAAGAAAAGTTCCCTCTTGGGTGGATGTCTCTTGTTGTAGTCTGTTATATACTTGAAAGACAGCACACAACATGCTCAAAGAATTCTCACCATTTTGCACAGTTGCAGTTGTCATTGGGTCAAGGTTCTTGAGCTTTACAAACAACTGCTAGCTGTGTAAATAGTCAGTGTCATCCGAGATGCTTGTCAAAGGAAAACTGTTACAAAGACACTAGGTTGCAAATGATTGGTGAACACAGATGGTTTTTAATATTGTCTATAGATGACACTCACACCAGCAGATGTCCAATCCACATAGAAGTGCTCTAAGGCACCAACTTTGCTCTTCAATTCTGCAGGAATTAAGTTCTGTAGTTTCAAGGAACCTGATTAACATGGAATAGTAGCAAACCTAATTGCAAGGGGTGAACATCCTAACTTTACTTTTGTTCTACCAAATTGACCAAACCTGTGGTTTACAAATTGAATAGGTCTGGCACAAGTGTAAGTCCCAATCTTTCATATTTGCATATGCAATGCAGGATGTTCATTTGGATGTCAGAACTCAAGTTCAGTTGTGCATAGTGCGTGCTTCTCTGAGAGCAGGAGCTGAAGCCCAGGGTGGTGGTATCAGTGCATCACTCTCTCCTTGTTGATTACCTAGAGCAAATTCCTCCCCAGATATTCTACCTCATGTGTGAAGATGGGTTCACTTGTTCTTCCATTGAAAAATTGAGAGGACTTTTACCTTGATTGGGTATTGTCCTTCAAAACAAAAACTCCTCTTGAAGTCCTGTGTAGATAAGATTTGCCACTTGTAGATTATACCAAAGAAAACAGATACTCAAATTCATATGTGGTGTCATGCGGTGTTTTTATGTGTGATGCGTTTGCTTCTTCTTCCATTGAAAAGAGAGGACTGACCTTGAATTGGGTATGTCCTTTAAAACAAAAAACTCTTCTTGAAGTCCTGTGAGGAAAGGATTTGTCAATTTTAGATTATACCCAAGAAACAGATATATCTCAAATTCATAGGCAGTGTTTTAATACTCGTTGGTTCTATCTGAAAATCCAAGAATGCCAGTGAGCGGCATTGAAGGATAACAATAAGTGCAATTCAGGAGGAGCATCTGCACCTCCTCTGTAGTTTATGAAGGGCTGCATTCCACCAGGTGCAGGAAAGGGTGATTTTTAGGCCACTTTTTGCTCTCTACCTCCTGTCAACAACAAAAATTGGGAAATGTTTCTTTGTTTTCTGTTCCCTCACAATGCTGTGCTTTGCTAACCAAGACAGCATGAACAGTAGACAATGCTAACAAGGCGGCCAGGAGACAAGGGGATGCTGAAGAGATGATGAATCAATTGAGATCAGGTCCCTCAACCTGGAAGCATTGAAGACATGAGAACTAAAAAAACAGATACACACTGGGTGTAGTCATGGAAACCATATGTGATGCTTTTCTGTCTCAAAGTTCAACAGCAGCAGCAGCAAAAGCATGCTATGAAACTGCTCCAAAACAGATTGAGAAAACAGCAGCAGAAAGAAAGAGTTAAGGTAG
>Ga0209208_10006223_pt1 | contig 16470 bp, 11 predicted proteins | sample S1TSphfallax_3_FD_187694 | JGI IMG/M metagenome (GOLD analysis project Ga0209208, IMG submission 187694) | Host-associated microbial communities from peat moss isolated from Minnesota, USA - S1T2_Fd - Sphagnum fallax MG (SPAdes) (version 2) | ecosystem: Host-associated > Plants > Peat moss >...
CTCTCTTACCACACACCCGTAAAACTCCCCGGCTACCACCACCACCGGTAGACGAGCTTGCAGAAGCTGGTCCAGCCTCACTGGGAAAACATAAAGCCGAGGGAAGGAAGGAAACAGTACTACTGCTGCTGCTACTGCAACGAGAAGAAGAAGAAAAAGAAGAAGAAGAAGCATGGTGTGAAAACAAGTCGCAATTGGAAAAGCGCAGTGGTATGAAGTCCGTGCCACAAGCGGAGGATACATTGCTAGCCCACATGATGATTCTCGCTGGTTTGCGATGCTCAAGCAAAGCTCCTCTTGTTGTTGCAGTGCAGCGAGCGCTGTGCGTTTGTGTGGGGGAGAAGAGAAGAAGACGAAAGAGAGGAAAGAGCTTAAGGAAACAAGATGACGATAGCAAACAGGTCTGGGGATCGACTCCCACTAGGAACAGATGAGGGAAGGACTTGTCAGTGGTGGTGGTTATAGGCACGTCCACAATTTTATTGGCCTTGGCCTTGGTAGGGTTTTAGGGGTTTAGGGTTATTGTGTTTGGCCTTCATTATAAAGTATAGTAGCTTAAGGGATTTTGGCCCCTACTAGGTAATAATAATAATAGTAATAATAATAATAATAGGTCTTTTTTTTTTAATATGAGGATTTTTGAAACATGATATTTTTGGCTTGTGTTGAAACTTGAGATTAATTATTATAGAGTTATATTAATATCTTGGAGGATTTTGGGTTTCTTTTAGAGGATTTTTGGAAGATTATATTTTTGTATGGTGAAATATTTGAGCTTTTGTAATTCTTCTTTTTCATTATGATATTTTTTAATGTAAATGGCAAGGTCACAATGTGACCACTGACACCCCCTTGTTTTCTTTTTTATTTTACTCCATAAAGTTTTATTAAAGTTGATTTAGAATAACTTCAAAGCACAAAAGGCAATATGTTTTGTATTTTTTTGCAAAATGAAAAGATGAAATGATCTAAATAAAACTAATACAAATTGTCAAAATGTGGTTCCTTTTCTACCTAGAAACCTTGACATTTATGCATCCGATTATTTTAAGGTCACTTCATAAAAGTATCATTCATGGTATGTTGTAAATAGGAAACACATCATCAACACCACCACTAATTACATCTATTGAAAAAATGATCAACTATTACATCTACCATGGGCATATCACAACTTAAACAAAATGTTTCATATCATGAAGTTACAAATCGCCATCAAGTTTCCAATTTTCATTAAACAAAAAACCAAAATGCATTGGTTTGTAGAAAGCAATAAATCACCATCAAAACTCTAGATTCCACAAAACTTACAAACATTTACAAATTACACATAACACAACCTTAATAAATGCATTTTCACATTCTATAGTTAAGCCTTAATCCTTAGAAACAAAAATATTTTTACAAAAACAAATAAACCCGTAATAAAAATCCAAAGGCATATTTTAACTTTGTTGGGTAGTGAAGGAGACGAATGGCATCAATTTGAAAATTCTTCATGTTCCACTCCATCATCAAATTTAGCCTCAAGTTCTATCAAGTTAAATTATGCTTCACATGCAATTACAAAATGCTTGCAATAACCAACGTATGGATCCAATGGCCAATGTTTATTAACAAATATTAATTTGTTAAGATTTAATTTGTAGATAACATTTTCAAAGTGATATGAGGATTCCAACAATGGAAAAGAAACCTCTCAGTTTCAACTTGGGAAGTTAGAATGCCCAAAATGTGTTTCACAAACTTTGTAAAAATTGGGAATTTGTGTGATTTTGTTCGTCACCAACTCAAGACACATTTGCAATCCATGTCAATGAGATAATAGTGAAATTCATCAAGCTCTCTTGAATAAAACACTTCAATGTGAGTAGATTTGTTTTAGTGGTATGAAACAAATCCTTGTAATCCACCTACAAACCTAGCATTCAAGACTTTTCAATTGCATTTGGCATTAGTGATTTGGAAAAGTCAACCAACAGAGGTAATAACAATTGTGAATTGTTCTAAAAACCCAATCATGTTACATTATTGTCACCTACATATGAGGTAATTAAATACATATTTTAAAACCTAGGATCTAACATATATTAATGCCAACATTTTATAACCTTTTTTCGATCAAATCCATGTAAAAATAAAATGAAATGTATAAGCATTTTTTGGACTTGACACTTCATGGAAATTTACAACTTTTCCAATTTTGCATCAAAAGCAATTACATCCAAATCAAGCAAATTGTCAAGAATAGTTTAATGTGTAAGTTCATGATGAATTTCATAGTATGTGGAAATGATAAAATACAAGGTGTCTCCAAGCAATCAATGTCCATAATTCATCACACACCTAATTATTATGGTGACAACATTTTGACCATAGCCTCGTAGATCGCCCAAGTGCTTGGAAATGGTACGTAATCCTATAATGCCATTAAATAACGTGATGCAATCACTAAATGGAAATCAAGGCATCTTAGAAATTAAACCCAATTTGCAAACATATCATAACAAACCCACAAAACAAAAGCCCAACCCAACACCAAAAACTACAAAAGAAATTACAAACATCTTCATCCAATTGTAGAGAAAACAAAAGTACACAAACACATTAAAAAAAACATAGAAGCAGAAAAAATAACTAATAATAAAAAAAAGTGAAAAGTAAATCATATGTTCTTCAGAAATGTGTTCAATTTTTTGGGTCTCAACTCACAATCTATCCATGTTTTCTACTAAGGTTGCCTCCTTTTGCTATTTTTTTTAAAACTATGTAATACATTTTTTAATGTTGGCATGAAGGTGCAAACAAAATATCATGAACCACACCCACTCCCTTTGGTGACTACTTATTAGATGTTATTATGAAATATTTTTGAAATATTCTAAACAAAAGTTTTCATAAAACCTTGAAAACTTTTCATCACATTATTATGTTATGATTTACATTAAAAATTTGCTAAAAATAGGTCATTTTCAGAAAAATTCAAGTCCATTTACAAGTCCTTTTACTATTCAAAATCATTGGGTACAATGTTTCAAAGTGATTTTGGGTATTTTTCATTCATTAAATTGATTTCAAAATTTTAGAATACATATACCAATACATTGAAAATAAAACTATGTAAAAGAAATTTCATTTGAAGTTTTTTTTTTAAAATGTAAATACACAAACCCAAACATTCATTATAATTGCTTGTGTACATGATAGGGTGATTGCACCCATGAGAAAATTTGATAGATGCATAATTGAATCTTCAAACTACTTTGTCATATCATAATAACATATGTACTAGCAAACTTTTTAAGTGCATGTCCCAAACAAGCTTAATAAAAAAGCTTAAATGGTAAAATTTAACGCAAATCCACATGTTAGCAAATTAACCCATTCATCCTTTACATGTGCTTCAACCTTTTAAGTAAAAGAAAATTTGTCAAATAGTTGTTGAAGTCACAAAACTATAGTTGCACTAATAGTAGCAAATGCCTCAAACAATTCAATTATTACATGCTTGAACTCCGAATGCTCTAATGTGACATGTAAAACAATAAACATGATGTGTGTTCTTTTCCACATTCAAAGATCAAAGGTACACATGGTTAACACATAAATGGTTAATGCATGTTGCACATATTCTTGAGGCAATTTTTTTTGCATTGGTGCCAATATAACCTCTTTAGCAAAAACCTTCCTATATGGGGAAACCACCTTCAAACACAATTTGTACACCAACCTTTGGAACCAAATGAATTGCCTTGTCCTCAATGGTAGAAAACCTTTAATGACATACAACATATCATCCTCGAGGAAACCCTTTTGTGGACCATGATGTTTTGCAAAAAGGTTAATAGCAACAAAAAATTCAAAGATAGCAATCAATGTAATGTGGGGCCTCTTATTAATTGGTTCCCAATCAAGTGGAAATATAAGGTGACTAGTTACACATTCCAAGTACTTTGCAAACAAGGTCTTATGTTCAACTTGACATTTTTTTCATGGCGATAATGTCATTTGCTTTATGGCATGCAATCAAACTTTTATGGCATTTGATGCACAAGGCTCAAATTTTAAGGCCATACATGGTATTGTGACAAATTATACATTTCACAATCTAGTTGGAATTGATATCTATGGGTTAGTTGTTATTTAATTTGAAAAAATGCCCATGTTGATGAATTTCAATTATGAAGCTTCCAAGCATGGCCCTATTTCTTCTCCTCCAGGTACACTTCAATTTTGCATGCGTCATCAACAACATTAGCTTTAGAGCCTTCAAATTCACAATGGTGTTTATTATTCACACAACATGTACACTTCACAACCAACCAAAAACATTTAGAGCCAAAAAAATTCTTCAATTATGAAAAGGTTGTTGCCTTTCAACAACCTAGTATAGTGTAATACCTTTACACAAACATTAATCACATAAACCAAAAGTAGTTCAATTATTCCACAATGATGGCAAAGGATCACAAAAACCAAAGGTAGTTTGATTATTGTAATACTTGGGTGGCTTCGGTAGTTCTCTGCCAAATAACTAATTTAATCTAGGATTTCTAATTTGGTAGCTACCTTTTTAATTAAAAAAATTTCAGCATATGTGTAATATATGTAATAAAAGCAAAAAATAAATAAAAAGAAAATGTTTGCTATTATTTTAAAGATATTTCATTGTGTTGGTGTTTAGATGGATGTAAATTAATTGATTTGGTCAAATAGGTCCTTGGTTCAAAATTGGTTAGTAGTTTGAATGTGTTTTAGGAAATTTCAGCAAAAAGGGTTTAATTTTGTTTTGAAAATTTCTACAAAGTTGAAAATAATTTAATTTATGCCAAAGTTGCCCAAGTACTACGATATTACATAACAATAATAGAAAATCACAAAAACCAAAGGTAGCTTGATTATTACACATTAATGGTAAAGGCTACAATTGGATTATTACACGACAATGGCACATACATTTGTGTTTCAAACTTTATTGTGAATCACTTAGGGTTTCAAATCTCAATGTACCAAGCATGAAAGTAAGTGAATTCCAAACACTAAAACAGTAAAACTGTTAATAGGTTGTAAACATGGAAGCACAAAAAAAATTAGGAAATGTGCCAAACCAAGTTTTTTTGCTTTTACGCACAAATGAAAGTGCATAAATGTAACACAAGGACACATAATCAATTTTCTTTTTCTTTTTCAAGATTGTGAAGGTATATAATCACACAAAAAATCAAAATGCAAACATGAATTATAATGACAAACATAAACAAAACAAATAAATAAATAAATTTAACAACTAAATATTATCTTCATATTTTTATAAAATCTATAGATAGTGTGACCAATTATCAACTTTTTCAACCAACATTCCATTTCCTTCATGAGCAAAGACACCAACAACATTCCATCACATTACATTCAAGAAAAAAATTACAAGAATGGGACTCATTTGCAAAAAAAGTTCTTGGTGTTTGAAAGCTTGTAATCTCAAGTTTAAAGTGTAAAGGGAAACCATGTAAAGTGAACTCTAAACCTAACTTGTTATGCCTCACAAGATATAAAGGGAGGGCATGAATATGGGTTTTTGTTACTAATGTGATATCATGGTTATGCATGAATCAATTTTAATTACACGTAAGTCTAAAATATGATTCATTAGGGTGGGGGTAGGGTTTTGAAGTTTTCACTTTCATATATATATACATACATACATATATATATACACACACACCTGACCTTTACATTCAACAAATATATATCATTGAATTAAATACCACTTTACACTCTTTATGATAGTTCATTAGGGTTTAATCAAAATTCAAATCACAAAACCTAATAAAAATAACTAAATTAAATAGGGCAATTGGGTAGGGCATACTTATCTGTAGAAAAAATAAATTAAATGAACTTGAAAATAAAACCCATCTTGCACGACTTGTTTGAGACCTTGTTAGTTTTTAGTTTTTTTTTGGGCAATGTTAAATGTAGATGTTATCAATATATATATATATATAATGCATGGTGTATATGAAGGGGTGATGGAGTTCATTCAATGATACCCATCCAACTTATTTTCAAAGCAATCTCAAATTCACTTTGCTAGGAAATAGGCTAGAATTAAGAGATGGAAAATAAAAACATTGATAGGATTTGCTAGTTTTTTTAATATTCACTTATAGGGTGGGTTGAAATGAAAGTCTTGTAGAGTTCCCCCATGCATTTCACTCCTTGGTGTCTTTATAATCCTCCTCGGAAGTTTTCAAACTTGTGCAATTTGCATGATTAATCCAACGACTTTTCTGTCCAAAGTGGAATATCCATTCAAACATTGGTTATTTGTTACAATGCTAGGGGTGTCATTAACAACTTGTTGGAATGACCTTTATTTTGTCTAAATTGTATTTGGGATATTGTAAGCAACTATTTTTTCATGGTGAAACACATTGTAAATGGGCACATATAAAAAGTTCCCGTGTTGATTATATATGAAATGTGAGATAATCCCAACAAAAATATATATCAAGCATGATGTTGTATTGACCAAGCAAGTCATGCAAAAAAAAGGTACTTGCTTGTTTATAGGTGGAAAAAGATAGTTCACATGATATTCCTTACATTTATAAATACCATGATCTTTTTTCAAAGGTATGGTTTGGAAGTATTTGCAATGTTATTAACAAAGGAGGTCATTTTCTCAACATGAGTTTTAGGCTTGAGAGTGCTTAACTTCAAAATTCATATAGGTTTGTGTTGACTTTACTAAGGCATATTTGTCTTAAATATAAAGGGTTATTGTCTACACCTTTCATGATTTGTGATGGATATATGATATCTAATACACTTTGCGAAGGGAAATGAACTACATGATGGGCATGTTAAAAAAATTATGATTAAACATTAAACATACATGGATCATGAGGTGTTAAAAAATCAAGGCACCTTATACTTAATTAGTTGGTGTAAAAGGCATATTTTTAGGATACATTATACAAATATAAAGTGCCTTCCAAATACATTGAAAAATCTTTTCAAGTGTTTTACTTGTAATTTCCACTCATTTTAAAGAGATTTGCAAATCACCCACCTACCCCTAAAAAGAACAATCATGGATAGGAAATGCCACCTCAAAACAAAAACACAAAGTTTTAAACTTTTTATAAAAGAAGACCATACAATTATGTTAATATTTTGAAAGTATGGTTTATTGTTGGGATATTGGGGAAAATCTATAGATAATTCATGGGAACTTAATATTTGATTCACACAAGTTATAACAACACAATGAAATAAAAATATGAGGTGATGAAATATTTATAATACATATGGTAACTTTTGATTGTCTTCAATCTACACCAATATTTATTTTTAAAAAATTGGTATGTGGCACAAAAGGTACCTTTTAAGTGATTGAAGTATGTCAAATTGGCAACGTCAATGAAAATTGTGGGCATTCAGATGGCTATGTATTTTAATGCATGGTTAAAAACAAGCTATAAATTCAAATTCAGAATATGAAGTTGAAAGGTAATCCCATGTAATTGTATGCATGCAAATGGGTAATCAAGTGGAGTTCAAGACAAAAACAAGTTGGCATCCAAATGCATCTCCATTAAAATAATTTGGAAATCGATTTCATTTCAAAGAGGAACAAATGGCAACCACATACAAAAATAAGTAGACAACAACTATCTATTATAAAATCTCCTAAGGGAATTGAACTTAATATTGAAGACCCTACCCATTCCAGTAAGAGGTTGCTTGTAAAACAAGGAAACAAAAATCAAAAAATGTAAAAGAAGTTCAAACAAAAGCTAAAATTGAATATGTTGATCTAGACCTCATAGCAATCAAAAGAACAAATTTGATTTGAAATGAATTAAACAATACAACAGTCCAAGTGAAAAATGCATGAACAATACAAATTAATAAAACATTAGTTAGGGTTTAAAGGTGTTTTGCTTTTATGGACAACTACACCTTTATTCCATGTTGAAAGTTTGTAACATTTGAATTTTTCATTGTTGTAACGAAAGGAAATGTGTTTAGAATTTTTTGTTAATAGACATCATAATTACTACATCTAAATGTGTTGTTAATCTATTCCTAAAATTATTTTTCATGAAACTTAGATTTGAAAAATATATTTCATCTTTTACATTGTTCATAACAATGGCCATGGGCAATTCAATGAGTGTCAACCATTCATAAAGATGATGGAAAAGGAACTAATTGTAGGCCAAGTTGAACCAAATTTTACTACAAGGATTACAATCAAAAGGAGGTTTCATGGTGTAATGGCAAATAACAAACATGATGAATTTGAAAAAAATGATTATTCTACCAACAATGTTTTGTCAAACAAAGGTGCAATGAACATTCCATTTGGGTCAATCTTTTTGTAAAACAATAACATGCTTCCAAAATGCTCAATTGTGCCAAAAAAATCTTGTTAAATTTTAGGTTACACCCAAAATTATTGATAATATCTTGAGTTGGGATTTACACTCCAAGTCTTGAATTAAACCAAAAATAACAATGCATGGGTTTCCATTACATTCAACCAATCTAACCTAAAAAATAAAACTCAAACACTTGTGAACAAATCATGTTTATGAACCATGTATGTGTAAAAGGAAAGTTGAAATCCCACATATAATTCCATTACTAGTTAGGCTTAGAAACCCAAGCCATGTGTAGAGCATCTTAAGTGTAATTCACAATAACAAGGTTTAAAATACTCCATCTACATGCCCATAGCTCACAACTAGATTTTTGTACATTATGTACAAATCCCCTTCACATGCTTCAATTACATCAAAGAAATTACAATTAAAAATATCACAAAACCAAGAAATTTGTGACAAATATTGCATGCATTCAAGCAAGTTTGGTAAGATACAATTTAATCCCAATTTTGTTTTACATTAAATAGAAGCTCCAAGTGGGCTTTTGCCATTACATTGGTTACTTACTCATCAAACATGTGCACAACCAACAACTTCTACTTTATCAAGATTCGTTTGCCCACAAACAACATTGAAATCCAATGTGTTTTAACATTCATAGAATCTTAAGGACCTTTTGCTTTAGGAATTTGGCCAATTTAGATTTCTCCAAAAAAACATTTAAGGTTCTATGAATAATAGTTGTAAATTGATTACATGAATGATTTTATTTTTGCAACAAGGGATAAGTAGAATAAAGTATAGATAACCAAGTCTGTTCAATGTGCAACACAATGCATACCCAACATGAAGAGTGCATATTTTTCTTTCAACTAGATGGTAACATTGGTATTCAATCCTTAGAACATTGTCACATCAAGTCTACTTGAAAACAAATAAAATTTGAAGCTAAGTCAAATTTGAAAAACCACCATACATGAATAAGGAATCCATTATCAAGTTGTTAGTGTTGGAACCTTCAACAATTTGCTAAAATGTGAAAAGGATGAAGATTCATTTTAAACTTTCAACAGACACATGGATTGAAACCACAATTAATTGTTAGTGGTAGTCATTTCATCGTAAGAAACAAAAAAGAATCAAGCTTTTTAAATTGCCACCTAAGTAGATCAAAGGACAAACAAATCCATGACTTTAACCATGTTCCAACCAATGTTGTCAAACTGATGTTTGTGTGGGTTGTTTGGCATTTTGAGAAAATCGAATTTCTTTTACAACCTTTGAAATTTATCAAAGGTCAACCTTCTTTGAAAAAGTGGAAAATTGTGATTACATGAACATCCTTTTTTATTCTACATGATCACCATTTGCAACTTGTTGAACAACAAAAGCTTGATTATGAAATGCAACAATATATCATTCATTTTTTGCATGCCAATTGTTGGAACTCGTATAATACCAACCAACAAGGTTGCTGCTTTGAAGTGACTTGCATGTTTTTACAAACCATTGGATTTAAGCATGCACAACTTTTTTTTATTTTTTACTTTACTATGAGTTCATCATTTCACATGAATCAACTTACCATTAGGAACAATAGTAGCTTTGACCCAATGAAGCTTTATATCCCATATATCTTGGAACACTTGGACATTTAAGCACCCATTATTTCCTTTTTTTTTTCATTCATATTTTGAATGGGATCAACATCAAGGATGATGAGTTTTTTAAATTATTAAAGTTTGATGGTCATACAATTTTCCTTATAAGGTGTTTATTAATGTTGGTAAATTATTGAATTTTGACCTAATTATCAACCTAGCTATCAAGTTGATTATTAATACCAACTTATCATATTAAAAAGAAATGAAGAAAAATAATTTGATACTTAAAATTTAGTGGAGGTTTTAAAGGTGACATTGTTTGAAAAAGTTGTGCAATAGATGAAAAATAATAAAACCTCACCACCTTTAAGCTGATGATTATGTCCAATGAGCACAAATCACAAACTTGCAAAACTCAACATTACACTTAATAAACCTTGCACACCAAGGTTTTTTTTCCAATTTTGTGATGTAACTAAAGTGGTGATCATCCATAAGATGATTTAGCTAGATTTGGGTACAAATTAAATGTGAAAGTAGAAAAAAAAAATGGTCCTTTCTATATTCTTGGCCACAAAATATTGCCAAAAAAAAAAGCATTGTTGCACACAACGACACATAAAAAGTGGACAAATTCAAAAAAGTAAGAAAGATGAATTCAACTCGATTCCCCATGAAAACTTATATACAACGGAGTTTGAAGCATACCTAAAGCTTGGAAGTTTGCACATTCAATTGAAGCAACAAGTTGCAATTTCCACTCACACAACAAACACTTGACCAACAATGGTGAAATCAATGATCAGCCATTGGAGTATTGACTTCTCCTCATTGGTAGTAGGTGATTGGAACTTGAAGCTTTGATTTGCCTTTTAATCATTAAAGATTCAAGAACAAAATGGAAATTAAAAGCCCAAGACTCCAACATTCTTCAAGCATCATTTGACACACACAAAATGTATGGTTCAACTAATGTTTCTTCTAATGAATAGCAAGGTGACAAGGTGATGGTGGTGAGCTCCCTTCAAACATTTGAGATTAATGATGTCTGACACCCCGTAAATGTTGTGAGGTGCATGGTTGTCAAGGGAGATCAAATGCATTGCCCCTCTTACTTACGTTCTTTGAACTTGGCATCCAACGGATGGAGGCTCTTGCAAAAATGATAGCACCTCATCCCCGCATGATTCAATGTAGGCAATTTCATTCAAAATCTGGCCACAATTGCCAGAGTCTCAAGATAACTTCCAGAAGGTAGCCAAGAATATAGAAGAATTCTGTTTTTTTTTTTTTTCTACCTTCATATCTATGATGAAGACAAATTTGGCTAAATTATTTTTCTAAACGATCACCACTTTGGCTACATCACAAAATCCTTAAAACAAGGGGGTGTGTCATCACAATGTGGCCTTGCCATTTTACATTAAAACGTATCTTAAGGCAAAAGAAGATTTTATGGAAACTCAAATATTTCACCATGCAAAAATATAATCTTCAAAAAAAAATCCTCTAAAAGAAACCAAAATCCTTCGAAATATTATTATGACTCTGTAACTAATCTCAAGTTTTAACACAAGCCAAAATATCATCTTTCACAAATCCTCGTATAAAATAATAAAATAGACCTATTATTATTACCTAGGGGCTGGAAAATCCCTGAAAGCTACTATATACTCTATAATGAATCTAAACACAATATCCTTCTTGCCTTGGTAGGCAAAGGCCAACAAAACCACTTTTAAGGCCAACAAACCCCTGGTGGTCCCTTTTGACTGCCAAAAGGAAAAGCTGTTGTAAGAGAGCTGTTGTGATAAGACAGAATTCAAACCACTCTCTCAGAACTCAGTCAAAAAATCACTTTCAAGTAAAATAAGTTTGGGTGTTGTGAGATTGGGTGCTCTGTGTGTGTGTGTGTGTGTGTGTTTGAGAGAGAGAGAGAGAGAGAGAGAGAGAGAGAGGAGATGTCTGGAGGAGAAGAGTTACATTTGCAGTTGTCTGTTGTCAGTTGAAGGATTTTCTTGTAAGCAAGAGTTTCAAGTGAAATCTCCAAAAGAGCATCTGTTGGGTGTTGTAAGATTGGCGTTTGAGAGAGAGAGAGAGAGAGAGCTCCAAGGTTGGGTCTTTATACGGCAGAGAAGAGCAAATGGGTAGTAGCAGCTTGTTGTCAGCTGGGAGATATGGGGTGGTACTATTGCAGGTCATTTTTGTGCTCAGCTGTTGCTGCTGCTGCTGCATGGGAGTAAGAGGAGACAAGAACGTGGCTTTCAGTCCCTGTGATGATACCACAGTTGAGAAGGGAGATGGATTCACGTTTGGATTGCTTATCGGTAGCAACGCTTCCTTCTTCTCCCAGAGCAGAAACTACGTCCAGCAGCTGTCTCCTTGCAACGTCGTCAACTCGCATAGCAGCAGCAGCTTGTACTCCAATCGCTTGTCCGTGTTTCGACCCAAAGTAGATGAGATTTCACTGCTCGTTGTGAACTACACCGAACTGAATCCTGTGAGTATTCTTCATTCGCTTTACTTGCTTTCTTCCTGTTCCTCTTCTGCTGCTGCTCCCCTTAGAAACAGGGTTTGGATATGGCGGGTAGCTCAACAATCGCAATCAGCCACCTGCATCATGTTTTAGCGCCACCACCTTTCCTGCTGCAGCTCCCGTTTGTTTTTGAGTTTTCTTTGTTTTTTTGTAGGGCACATCTTGTTGCCGACCCTAGCTCATGTAGTAGTCGGTTGTAGTGCCACTCCTGTTATGCTTGTGGCATCATGACAGACAGCAGCTCTTTTGTCACTCATATTTCTCCAACAACTTCTCTTCTTCTGCAATGCTGTGCTGCAGAGCTTGACTGGTATCATGTTGAGAGCTACATTGATTGCTCTAGTCAATGCATTTCTTGGTGGTGGACAAATGTGGAAGAGTACTTGTCTGTCATGCTATCCATCTAGGTTTTGTATCTTCACACCTTGTTCCATGCAATTGTTTTGGCAGGAAAACTTTTCGGGTGGAGGTTTTGCTGTTGTTTATGCAGGCAGCAAGTTTGCAGCTGTTTCATCCCCCAAATTTGTAGCCAACTCCAGCTACCACATCACCAGCCTATCAATGGTATTGCTCCTTTTTAACTTGCAGCTTGGATGCCATTTCTTGCCTGACTTTTTCTGGGCTGCCTTGTGTGAAGCAGAAACTAGGTTTTGGTGCCTGGATCAACTTGTCTTTGCTCCATGTCTGGGGCTTGCTCTCTTGATGAACTTATCATCACCGAAAACTAGTGGTGTTAGGGTTGAGGATTCATGTGGAGAATTGCTGAGCAATGTGACATGGAAGAAATGCATTCTCAGCCTGTGGATGATGAGTAGGACTTGAAGAAATGAGAGTGACAAAGTTACATGTGTGCAGGTGCTGGAGTTTGACACAGGTAGACTTAAAACCCTGATATGGAAGAGTGATGGATGCCAAGCTTGTCAAGGAGTCTCTCCCTTTGTCTGTGTGAATGGAGAGTGTGCAATTCGAAGTCAAGATTGCAAACGATCTGGAGGTGTACAGGACTGCAGTCTTAGCATCCAACTCACATGGGCAGGCACAGATCGGCGTTACCGAGTTTTCAATTCATGGTATCAGATAAACAGTCTGGGCCAGTACTCTCTCTATAAGCTCTACACAAGTCTCAAGGACAGCCTTACCAAGCAGTACAACTCCGTTTTTCATTGAGTTGTAACAAAGGCTTGTGATGCTGTTTTTCTCAACAAAAAGACTTAGCTTTGCTGCAAGCCTTGTGACCATATAAACCAAACAAACTTGTGTATTTTGGGGGATAATGAGGGGAAAGAAAGCAAGCTAGGGAGAAGCAAACCAACTGGCTTGTAACTTTTGAGTGCTTAGGTGTGAACCAGTTGATGTTTCTCAACTACACATCGTATCAGCAACAAGGAAGGATGCAAGCATGAGGAGATTTTGTCACCCAATTGACAAATTGTTCTATCAGGGAATTAAGGCTAGACAAAGCTCACTCCTGAGAGGTGACCACTTCACTCTACTCTTTGAAGTCTGGTTGGGGTACATTGGCAACAGAATGTGTGGGTTGAGATGCATGCAGTTTACACTTCTGTCCATACATTAAGACATTCGCTGTCATTTTCTCTCTATCTTTTTGGGTAGCTATCTGCCGGGTATTCAGCCATTAGCAATTGCAAATTCTGGAACTATATTTCTGGGCATGAATTGACATTTGTAAGGCTGCTTCTTGTTTCTCAAGAGTGCTGTATTATTTGCATCCTTCAAGCCTGCACTCATCTTTTGTTGAGATATGCCAACTATTCTAGCAAGCTATATCATCAGTTTATGAGGTAAGGCATCCTTGAGGGACCTGGCTCGAACGTCCGAAAGCTTGGTGTGCAGTTTGTGCCTATTTAGTACCATGGAATGGGCCACATCGGAAGGTGTGGAGCAATCTGGTAGTGTGAGATGCTGTTGGGCGGTAAGGGCCTGTTCCAGAATGTAAACAATGGATCTCCAATTCCCATAACTATTGTGTTTGTTTGCAACTGTTGATTCACATCACAAAGTGGAACTCACACAATCAAAAGTGGAACCAGCAGGTGATCTCATCTGTTCCCATCTAGGAAAAACCTAAAAAATGCAGCTGAACAAGACACCAAAACCAGTTACAAAATAGAGATATCCGTGAAGTCAGGAAAAGACAGTACCAAGTACCCTGAGTTGGTCATACACAGGGTGAGATTCAAAAAAAACCTGCAAAAAAAGTACATTAGCATGGTTTCCTGAGTAATTTTGGTGGTAAACTGAGTTTCATCCTGTCTTTCCTTTTTCCTGAGCGCCTCCACTGCTGCTGCTACATATATTTTCACTGCTCCTAACTGTACAACTACTATAATTAGTCTCGAACTTTGTGCATATTAAATGCTGAGTTCCAGCATTTCATACCGAGATTATGTAATATGTCTTTACTTTGAGGATACAAAGAGAAAATGTGAGTGCTTCTTTATGTTTTAGGACACCTTACATGGTGCAAGAGAGGTGTCTGTTATGTTGGGAGTGGCACATTACAATTTGTAAGGTGCTGCCTCCTCTTGTTTCCCGCTGTTTCTTGTTTGAAATTTTACACACAACAGTATGCTGGGTGGTACCTAAGCCTGAGGGCTAGCTACTACATCCTTTTTCAAGCCATAAGGTGTGGCGAATGTAGGTCTCAGAAGCCCCATTGTGGTCCACTTGGTTTCCCATGCTTGGGCCCCCAAGGAAGGTCTTAGAAAGCCCCAAGGTTTCCCCTAAATCTCTTATGCTCCAAGTCATTTTACAATCTCGGGCCCCAAGGAGAAGGTCTTCAAAAGCCCCAAGGTTTTCCCTAAACCTCTTGTGCTCCTAGTCATTTCACAATCTTGGGCCCCAAGGAAGGTCTTAGAAAGCCCCAAGGTTTTTCGTAGACCTCTTGTGCTCCAAATCACTTCACAATCTTGGGCCCCAAGGAAGGTCTTTTTGAAAGCCCCTAGGGTTGTCCCTCAACCTCTTTGTCTCCATACGTAGACAAGTGCAATTGCAGACAAAGAGAGGGAGAGAGTGAGGCAGACAACCCGCGCGCACTTCCTCCTGTTGCTGTGCAGCAGCAGAATCCATGGCGGCCTCTTGGTATTCACATCCGGTTATGATGTCTGCTGTTGCATCCCTTGCATCTGCATCCTTCTGCAATTCTTCTGTTGCAGCGGTGTCTGCAGGGAGTTTGGAGTTTCGCTCGTTGGAAGCTTAAACCCTAAACTAGGAAGTTCTGGGTTTTGAGAGTGTTCTGGTCGACAGGCTTCTTCTTCTCTTCTTCTTCTTCTTCTTTCTAGTGTAGGTAGATTCTCAGGAATGGCAGGAATGGTGGGGCATGAGGTGGAGGCGAGGCGATGGCTTCGCTGTGCTGTGTGGCAAGCACTGATGTCATCTTTTGTATGGCTACTCTGGGAATCTCTCTTCTCGAAAGGAACCTCCTCCAGCTACTTTGGATTGGTCCCTTCTTTGTGGACGTGCTTGCGCTTTCTCATCTTCCAAGCTGCACAGCACTTGTTTCTTCTCGGGGAGATTCTGGTCACGTCTCCTCAAGAGAAACCGGTGGTGTCTCCCAAGGATTTGGTCTCAAGGATCTTAAAGCTTACTTGGAAAGCAGTCATCGGCTCACCTCTCGATGGAGACGCTTCCAGGGAGCTCTATTTCAAAATCAACGCCACAAGAGATTACATTCTCTTCACATTTCTGTGTGGACTTTCGGGCTTCATGTCTCTGTTCTCTCTCACCAGCGCAACTTTGCCGATGAAGACACTGGGGGGATGGTATGGCATGGGATTGCGAGGAGCAGTCCTTGGTGTTCTGTATGCACTTTTGCATTCCTATCAAAAGAATAGTGTACTCTCATTCCCTATCATTCAGGTCAGAACTTCTGCACTGCAGTATGGCACAACAACACTGTTCTTTGCTCTCCTGT
>Ga0209208_10006224_pt1 | contig 16469 bp, 16 predicted proteins | sample S1TSphfallax_3_FD_187694 | JGI IMG/M metagenome (GOLD analysis project Ga0209208, IMG submission 187694) | Host-associated microbial communities from peat moss isolated from Minnesota, USA - S1T2_Fd - Sphagnum fallax MG (SPAdes) (version 2) | ecosystem: Host-associated > Plants > Peat moss >...
AAGATAAAAATAATATATTAATTTAATCTATCCATTTTAGAAGTATTGTTAGAAAACTAGGTTAAAACATCACATTTTGATTTATGTGGGGAACTAATGTCATATTTTGCACATGAACATAAGTTCATATATAATGCACTTGGGCTTCGTGTTATTACGCACTATCAATGGCGATGAAATGACAAGAATGAAATAAGGATTTACATTTGAAAACTTTGTTATTTTCAGATATATATAGGATTCAAATTGTACCCAAAAAAATCACTCGATTATCATCAAAGGGGAGATTTAATCAGCCACCCCTGGTCTTAATTCATTGAAATTTTGGAAATAATTAGGGTGAATAAACATTAAATCAGCTAAGCAAGTGGGAAATAAATTTTTGAATTAGGTATTTAAGGGAAATTTTTTTATTGAAAACCAGCTTAATCTCTTAGAAACAAAAAAATGTTAATCTTTTGAAATAATTTCAACATATTCAAATGAAATAACACTGATTTACATTTGTATGAAATTATGTGTAAACATGTGTATGAAATTGGAAAGATACAAAGATTCAAATAAAAATTTGAAATGACACAAAAATTCGAAATGGCATTGAAAAAAATTAAAAGATTTGGTTTTTTTTCAATATCTTATGATTTATAAGGACATTTTGAAACATTGCATCTTGTAAAATGTTTATTTTTTATAAAAAAAATTGATTTGGAATCAACCTCTAATAAATTTGCAGTTTGAAATTGTCTTTTTGTATAATCACTGGAATTATTATATTTAAAATATTCAATCAGTTGTATGATCTTGAGGTTTTTTTATATTCTATTTTGTGCTTGCAAATTTTGCATTACAAAACATACCAAAAACATATGAAAAATAAATAAAACTGATTTACTATAATATAGTTTATTTATGAGCTGATGACAATCTACTATGGTGAAATTATTAACCCAGGTTAAGTTTGTCCAAGGTCTAACCGCGGTTGATGCTGAAACCCTAACCGCGGAAGAAGCTCTGGCGATGGCGATCTCTCTCTCCAGCCCGTGTTTTGCGTCGTTCTCGATCCGTCCACTGCCATGCATAAACGATTTCTGTAGTTGCTGGAGCTTCTGGCCAGGGAACCAAGATGAATTTGAAGCTCTAAGAATTTAATTTCTGTGCGGAAAGTGGCCCAAGGAGAGAGGATGCACTCTAGGTGTCCTTGTCCTCTTTGAACCGCGTATGCAGATGGTGAAGGGGAGAGCTTCAAGGCGGAAAATATCTTTTTACGGTAACCTTTCTCTTCTACTGAGATTATAGTGCGATTCTGTAGTTTTTGCAAGGAAGTTGTCTTGGACACAAGAAGTCAAACAGTTTTGTCAAGTTTTGCGTTTATGCAAATAGAAAGAATGGCTAGTGCAAATCTTTGAGAAGGCCGAGTTGCATAGGAGAATGCCTCAACAGTTTTGTCAAGTCTTTCGTTTGAAGCTTGCAGTAATATTGGCCTTGCCGTCGTCGCCGGCTTGAATAGTGGAAGTTTCAGAAGGCAGCTTTAGGTTTCAAATTCCACAGTATACGCTGTGTGACACCATGCCGCTGTGTCGATGTTTCCCCTGGTCTTGAGCTGTTTGTTTTCCACAAAACTGGTTCTAGGGTTTTGTATATCAACTGGATTTCAGCTTTCTGTTTTCCGCAAGACTAGCTCTAGGGCTGTGTATATCAACTGGTTTTTTAACCTGTATGTTTTCTACAAGACTGGTTCTAGGGTTTTGTAGATCAACTGGTTTTGAACTTTCTGTTTTCCCCATGACTGATTCTAGGGTTTTTTTAGTATAAAGTGTACTTGTGTGGATTTGGTGTTCATAAGGTTAATCCATACCAGAAGTCATTAATTCAGGGCCATATGTGCACCTTCAGTTGAGCCATGTATGTGGTGGATCATTTGTTGCTTTGTTACTGCATTTTAGCAGCATGTTTGTTGCAAATGCAATATGTGCTTTTTGCAGATCAGGTGACAGCATTGTGATGGCTGGTTACTAATTTCATATCTTTGGGCACAGGCAAGATGGAAGGAGATCTCTATGTTGTTGTTTGTCACTCTGGTGCTTTTGCAAGGAGTAGACATGATTCTAGCTAGTCTCTGGATAGCAGAGCAGGAATTAGCCAGCTAGGAGTGTGAAGCTTTCAACCAAAGGCTGGACAGTGGATGGCACATCATTCCCAACATGGACACTTTGAGAATGACATTGAACAGGTACAAAACTATCCTGTTTCTTCCTGCTTTTAATGAATCCTTAGCCCTTTCTAGACTTCCATCTTCTTTTCCATGAAGGCTTGCTGGATCCAGTTCTCTGTTGATAAGGCATGCAAAGTACTCTTCTTTTGGTAATCATTCAAAAGGAGTTACCATCTTGAAAATGAGATGAAGACTCTCAGTGAATTGCCATGGATTTCAATTGTGGACCATCAATTGACATGCACATAAGAGTTCCAAGAATCTTGATCAATCTCCAATGTTTTGCCAGGTGTGGTGTTACATGCACTCCACACCTATTCAAAAGGTTTGTTCTGCATGCAATGAGAGGGTATAAGAATCTTAAGTTGGGGAGTTTTTAATGCACTCTGGAGGAGAATAGTATGTCACCATAATGAATAATAAACAAATGGGACAAGATGGGCCCTTGGGTTCAGGTGTTTTGTTGCAAAGTATTTTTCAGTACATGAGACTCCCACATTGCCCTGCACAAATGAGGAGTTTTCTAGAGGGATGTTGAATTTCCCTGATGTGGTAATCAGCAAAATGCCCTATCACCATTGTTGTCTGCTTATATATATCTGGAGATTTCTCAATTCTCATGAGATATATTATTATGTGTATTTGGAGATGTTGTTTGTTCAGGGTCTTGAGTTAGTAGTAGCCTTGATTCTGTGCTGAAAGGTCTTCTGTTTTAGCTGCAAGTAGTTGGAAAGCAATTTAGAATGTTGTAATGCTGCTGTAAAGTCAACAAGTTATGACATCACATGTAGTTCAAGGTAATCCAGTTGGCAGTTCTTTTGGAGGTGACCATTCTAAGCTTCTGTTCAAGCTGAGATAATTTATTTGGTTCCTCTGTAGTGAAAGCCATCATTGTTTTGAAGGAGGCACAGCTTCTCAAGTATGCTGGCTGAGGAAAACTCAAGTTTTGCCCCTTCAAGCTTTCGGCTGTGAGTTGCCAGTTCTTGAAAATCCCTTTGTCATTGAAACTGCCTGTTTGACAAGCAAGTTAAATATTAGTTTAGATGAGAGGTTCATTATTTGTCCTACACTTGCCATTGGAACCTTTGGTTTTCCCTGCTGTTCTGTCTGCTGACTTACATCAGGAATTGAAGGGGACTTACATATTGACCTGATTCTTGCTCCTTTGCTATCTTGGTCAGTAAACCTGTGTCTTTGGTCTCAGCAGTTGTGGCTTGCCAAAAGGATAAGTGTGCCTTGATTTGGTTCTTCTGGTGAAGGAGAGAAGAAGCTTTAGTCAACAGTCTTCACAAGTGTTACCTGGGCAACATACTGTGAGTCCTTACATCTCTGGCAAAGTGGTGGTTGAAAACTCTATGTATATCATTTAGTGGACAGTATTTAGTCTTGGTTTTGCTTGTTCTTTGCATCTTTCTAATTTTGTCCTCTGGAAGGAGTTCTCATTTGGATGTATATATCATATGCTGAGACACTATGATAAGTGTTTGGTAATATGTAAGATCCTTGATATTACAAGTTTACTTCTATCCTCCTGTTCAATTGGTGACTTTATTGATATTTTCACAATATTTTCATCTGCATCACATTTCTCATTACATCCTTTTCTGCAGCAGGCTAGTTTTCTGTGGTATTCTTCACAATCATTCAAGGAGTATTAATCATTTTTCTCTCCTGCATAATAATGACATGCGGTCTTCAGATTTGGTCATTCTGAAATCCTACTTCCAGTGTAGAGTTAGGGTGTCCATCAAAAGATTATGACCACTCGTTGCTATGACTCCCTGACCAATGGCAACTGTGTAATAATTTTGAGGTTTAATTTCTCTTGTTGGTGTGCTAGGTGTTGGTGTACGATCTGATTTTGAGTGAAGTTTTGTGCACAGATATTGCAAGGATAAAAGATGAGGCCAAAGTTTGATTTGTGGGACTTGAGGTCGTGGTGGTCTCTTGTGCTCACAAATGCCCAAGTTTCTGGAATGCACCCATTCTTTTGGTTATATGGTCCCTTTCCTTCCCACAAGCAACTGTTTTCCAAACCTCACAGTTTGAAAGCACTGACAATCTGTATCAGGTGTGTTTGTAATATCTTGAGGCATGTCCGGTTAGTCAAAAGAACCTAATAATGAGAAGGATTCCAATTCTTGTACAGTCATCCAAGTATGTGAAGCAAGAACTCTTTATATGCAATGCGGCATGTCTAGCTAAAACAAAATCTCTATGTATATGTTTGTTGTATGTGTAAAAAGTTCTCAGTTTCAAAAACCCCACAGCTAATGCAGCTCTAGTACAGTGTAGTTATGGAATTCCATGGAGAGTTAAGGGAGTTTTTTAATTTCTGTAGTCTCGGTGTTTGTGTTCGATTACACACAGCAAAAGAGCGACCTTTATTGTGGGATATGTATGTCTTTATTTGCTGAACATTGCTCTTACAGACGTTGTTGCTTTTGCAGGACACAGGAGAAACATTCAAGATTTGAGTGCCATCAGTAGCCCTCATCATTCTAGGAATAGACAAAAGTTGCTCAACAGGGGCACAATTTACGGAGGAATCAGCAAGCACATTTTTTGTGACAGAATCTGTTTAAGACTCAATGCATTCAGGCAGTTCAGATTTAGGTTTGGATAGCATGAGTGTGAATATGAGACTGCCAGGTGGAGGTCCTTCTGATAACTACCGGATAAGCATGTCCAGTGCTGTGAGCTCCTCCAGCCAGGGGTCAGGCCATGATGAGGGGGATGCCATGGGTGATGTTTTCATGTGGGGTGAGGGTGTAGGCAATGGGATTTTAGGGGGTGGTATACATAGGATTGCCAGTGGACAAAAATTGGATTCTCTCTTTCCAAAGGCTTTGAAAGCAACTGTGGTTTTGGATGTGCAATCTATGGCATGTGGTGGAAAGCATGCAGTGCTGGTGACAAGACAGGGGGAGGTATTTTCTTGGGGAGAGGAGTCAGGGGGTCGCTTGGGTCATGGAGTGGATTGTGATGTCCCATATCCACAGCTTGTGGATGCTCTTGCAGCTACAAACACTGAACTTGTATCATGTGGGGAGTATCACACATGTGCTGTCACTCTGTCTGGGGATCTCTACACTTGGGGTGATGGCACACATAACTTTGGATTGCTTGGTCATGGTAATGATATGAGCCACTGGATGCCCAAGAGAGTGAATGGGTCTTTAGAGGGAGTTCGGGTGTCATCTATTGCATGTGGCGCTTGGCACACAGCACTGGTCACTTCTGCTGGGCAGCTCTTTACATTTGGTGATGGGACATTTGGTGTGCTCGGGCATGGAGATAGGAAGTGTGCATCTGTTCCCAGAGAAGTGGAATCTTTGAAGGGACTGAAAACTGTAAGGGCAGCATGTGGGGTCTGGCATACTGCAGCAGTTGTTGAGGTCATGGTTGGTTATTCAAGTGCAATTAACTGCTCCTCTGGAAAGCTATTCACTTGGGGTGATGGGGATAAAGGAAGACTAGGCCATGGAGATAAAGAGCAGCGATTGGTGCCAACATGTGTAGCAGCAGTTGTTGACCATAATTTCCGTCAGGTGGCATGTGGGAACAGTTTGACAGTAGCACTGACAACATCAGGACAGGTTTTCACAATGGGTAGCACAACATATGGACAACTGGGGGATCCACAGGCTGATGGGAAGCTGCCAGGGCTAGTTGAGGGAAAACTCTGGGAAGCTTATGTGGAAGACATTGCATGTGGGGCACATCATGTTGCTGTTTTGACACACAAGTCAGAGGTCTACACATGGGGTAAGGGTGCCAATGGCAGGCTTGGCCATGGAGATACAGAAGACAGGAATTTACCCACACTTGTGGAAGCCTTGAAGGATAAGCAAGTGAAAAGTATAGCTTGTGGGGGGAGCTTCATGGCTGCTATATGCTTACACAAATGGTTGCCAGGAGCTGACCAGTCAGCCTGCACAGGTTGTAGGCTGCCATTTAGTTTCACAAGGAAACGACACAATTGTTACCACTGTGGACTTGTCTTTTGTCATGCATGCAGTTCCAAAAGGGCCCCAAAGGCAGCATTGGCCCCCAACCCAGGCAAGCTCTATCGGGTTTGTGACTCTTGCTCTAATAAGTTGAAGAAGCCTTTTGAAGCTGGGGCCGTGTCTCTGGGAATTTTGTCCAGAAGGGGAAATGTGAATCAACAAGCTATTGAGTTGAAAGAGACTTCAGTGAAAGCAGATTTCAAGTTGCCAAGACCACAACTTCCAACACATGCATATCCCACCAGTTTTGACACAGTTAAGCAGATTGAGGGAAAAGTGGGGACAAAGCGTATGAAAAAACCAGAGTCTTTTTCCAGCCGTGTTTCTCCTGCACCAAGTGGAATTCCATCACTGTCATCATGGGGTAATGTGAATGTCCCCACCACTTTTAAGTCTGAATTCAAATCTTCCCACTCATCAAACCCCAAGAAATCAATAGTCTCATCCATCGCTGTCACAACACCCCGAGCTGTTTCACGGGCAGTGTCCCCTCTGTCAAGGCGGGTCAGTCCCCCTCGATCCACAACACCAACTCCAACCATCAGTGGCCTGACCACTTCAAAATCAATAGTTGAAGAATTGAAGAAGACCAATGAGGGACTGATTGAGGAGAATCTCAAGTTACAGTCACAGGTACCTACAAGTCTTGGTAACTCAATGCAAGGTGATATGACTATCAGGAATATTGTATCTGTGGCATACTAAGACTTTGCAGTAGTTTGCACATAATGTGGTCAATCCCCCATACAAGAAAGTTCAAATGCCATCATATGTTGCGTTGGGGCAGGAGTCTTTGCTAAGCTATTCAATGGACACTCATGTTATTGTAACATTGCAATTGTTGAGTTCATGACTTACATCAACACCTTCTTTTGGCTGTTTCCCAGATTGAAAGGATGACTCGCCAGTTTGAAATTCAAGAGAAGGATGTGCAGCACTCTCAGCAACAGCTACAGAATGCCATTTCCATGGCTACTGAGGAGGCTAAAAAGTCAAGAGCCGCAAAGGAGGTCATCAAGTCTCTCACTACCCAGGTATGTTATCTGAATGCTTTTTAAGTTGTTTAAGAAGGTAACTACGTCTGTTATAGCCTGCTTATCCAGATCTACTCTATTTTAGGATTTTCTTTCAAGTAGCAGCAGGTTGAAAGCCAGGTTTAATGATGAATGGGGAACTGGATGTGAGCAAGTCCTCCATGCCATTCTTGTAGTGTCACATGCCAAAGAGGTCTTGTTGTAAAAGCAACTTCGCATGTGGGTTGTGTTTGCCCCCCTGCTGATGTTTCCACAGATGTTTGCTTCTGTGATTTGCCAATTGTGTTTGGGACTGAGGTTCTTGATTCATTTTGCAGCTCAAAGAAATGGCAGAACGACTGCCAATGAGTGACTTTAGACATGGAAGGACAGGGTCCATGTCTACTGGTCAACATGAGTCTCCAAATGGTGTCCATCCCATGGTTTCTCATCTGCTGGCACCACCTCATGGTGGGGGTATTCAGTCTGTGCCTCAAAGATATAATGGTGATTCTGGGTTGACCAGTGTTCGAGATGTGGATGCGAATGGTGTAGGCAGCTCCCATTTAGTGTCAAACTCTCATGCAGTCCATGACTCTTTACCTGTGGGGAGTCCACATGTTTCAAGTCCTCACACTGGCACTGTGAATGAATTCGGAGGCTTGCAAAACAGGCCTACAATGACCATGCGAGGAGCAAATGGCTTTCCAGAAGGTGATACAAATGGACTGGAAACAGCACACCAGAATGAGGATGGGGCCAGGACAGTGGGTAGTTCCTTTTCATCTGAGAATGGAAGAGTTGCTGAAGCAGAGTGGGTAGAACAGGACGAACCTGGTGTGTATATCACACTTACATCACTACCAGGTGGAGGTAAAGACCTGAAGCGTGTGCGATTCAGGTACCTGTCCTCCATCCTCAAAGGGTTATTTTTCCCCCTCATAGCTGCTGTCTACCTTGTGCATTGTCACTAGTCTAGGTGTAGGGTGGACCTGCAATTGGCAAGGGAGAAAGAATGTCTTCAAGAATTTTTACTTTTGTGAATTGTGGAGATTTTTCTGTTGCATACACTTACCAACTTTGGCTACTCAAATCTGCAGCCGAAAACGTTTCAGTGAGAATGAGGCAGAGCAATGGTGGGCAGAGAATCGGCTCAGGGTGCATGAGCAATATAATGTGCGTGGGGGTACTGACAGGGTCAATAATGCAACTGGGTTGCCTTCCTCAATGGCAGCGTTGAGACCTAGAGAGTAGGGAAGACACCTCTTTTCTTGTATATGCTTGTCACCTTGTGACAACTTGGGGTTTCAAGTTCAGCCCCTCTGTAGTAAAAGGTAACCGAGGACGGATTGTAAGAAAGTGGAGGCAGTTTGTAGCAATCCTCTTTGCATCTCAAAGATTGAACTATCCATCTCACTGAAAGATGTGGCATTATATTGTTGGCCTCAAGGTGTCCAATAGAAGTCACGTGCACTACCCACATTTGACGATGCCACTCCAGAAGTGGCCCCATTTCTGCAACTATTGCCATTGCTGCTTTAATGGCCACATATAAATCCAGAAGAAATCTGTAAAGTGGCAGATCTCTTTTTTGATAGCTTCCGAAACGACAAATGGTTGCTGCAGCCTTTGGATTATCTGCCCTGTTAGAATCTTACCCTGCATGAATTGGTGACAGGATGTTTATAAGCAGATTAGAAACGGGGGAACATAGGAGGGATGGGTTAGAGTATGAGCCAGCATATGGTTCCAACTTAAGAGAATACTGGTTACCAAATCACAATTTTAGACCTGGAGTTTTGCCAGCAAAGTTGAAGGTGACAGCTGCACCTTTCATGCATGAGCACTCTAGTGATTACTTTTTCCCTGCCAAAGTTTTGTCTCTATTAGGTCAAGTTCTTCAGGCTTCTCAGAGGGTGATTTATCTTCCAAATACAATCTAGGTGAATCTGGTGCTCTACCACTGGTAGTTGTCAAAATGCATGAGTGGGAAATACGTGTGCATTTTGACCATGTATGCACAGTTTGTATTTGGAGCTGTTATGTGATTAGCTTTACAAATTTATTCCACTGTCCCACACATGTAAGTGAATTTCAGGACTCAATGTTGCATTCTCTTTCAGCTGTGATCTGCTTGTTTAGCAAAACCTGGAGTATAGTTTTTATACTCTTTTACATGTATTGCAGTTTGAGGCATTGTGTATAGTTAGCATGTTTAATTTTTCCGTCCTCTTGATTGGCATTTACTCTGCTGCGCAGTGTGTTTGCATTTATACTTTCTGAAGAAGATCAGAAGGCAATGTGGTAGATCGTTAATACTGTCCACAAAGTGTGTGGTGACAGTCATGAGATATGTTTCAATCTGTGAGTTTACCCAGTGGTCTTAAAAGCATAAACACCTTTTTATAAGCTTCCAACTACCCAAGCAGTGGTGACAACAGCAGTTCGAGGATGGCAGGAGCACTATGTTGGATATTGTCACTGCAAGCTCAAGGGAATGTCTGAAGACAGGTAGAAATATCCACCTCCACATTTGCATGCAGGTTCCAAGAGTCTAACCATACACCTTTTGCCAATTCATAGATTTACATCTGAGGTAGTGTATGTCTTCTTGTTCTACTGAAATTTCAGTCACTGCTGTTGGAGCCAACTAAATGTTATGGCAAACTCTATGCAAATCAAAGGTGAGAACCTGGTGAGTCCCTCACAATAGTGGCATTGACATGTGATCTCTAGCTGTTCTAGATTCCGCAGCTTTGAATGTTTTCAGTTTCTCAGACCCTTCACAATCTTCAGAACCTCTGATTGTTGCAAGTTGTCTATTGGTTCATTCAACCATGGAAATGCCACACCAGACCATTTCTTGTTTAAACTCAAGAGTAGAAGATGATATTTGTTTAGAAGTTTTGAAGTTTTTGAGAGACATCAGGTCTAAGGATTTCTGTGGAAGTGAGTTTTGTCTTCAATTGATTATTGTTGGAACACCTAGAAAGAAGGAACTATCTTTGTTCTAGTACTCTTTACTCATCTGTGGATTTGTACATATGCAAATCATGCTTACTCTAAAATTCTTGGTTTCAGGGTTGGAGGGCTTGGTCCTTTGAGGACCATTTGGATGAACAGTTGAGGCTTTAAGGGTTCAGGATTTGACAAAAGCATGCATGATCTGCAAGGGGAAGGAGATGGAGGGAGCCAAGCTTGCATGTGGTGGCTCATGCTGCTGATCTGTAATGGGGAGGGGTGGAGGGAGCCAAGCTTGCACATGGCTCCATGAGCAACAGCAATCTCTCAAACCTCTGAAATGGCAGTCATATCTAAACATCTTGAATGTAAAATGAAACATTCGTCAACAATTTACAAAGCAATGTTTTGCAACAGTTTCACAAAACAGGTACACATTGCATGGCAAAAATTGACATTCATCAAAGAATTGCAAAGTTGAAAATTTCTGTCAATCAGTTTGACCATTCTGTATCAAAATTCCATGTGAAACTCTTCAAGAAACAGCTGTGATTCAGTTCTTCCATTATTTCATCGGTCTAGTGCATCATTATGAAGCAAACAACTTCTGTGTCCACTTGTGTAGCTATTGTTCCCACTTTCTGTGGCAAAAATCTCAACCTCCAGCTAGAAATTCTTTTTCTTTTTGTTTGCAAAAAGCTCAAGCAATTCAGCTCTAGTTTCTTCTTCCTGTTGTAAAATGCTCAACTGCTCCAGCTCCAAATTCTTGTCCTTTCTGTTGGAAAACGCTTGACTGCTCCAGCTCCAAATTCTTCTGTCTGCTGCAAAAATCTTGAGCACTTCAGCTCCAAATTCTTCTTCTTTCTGTTGCAAAAAGCTTGAGCACATCAACTACAAAATGTTTCTTCTCTGTTTGCAAAAAACTTGAGCTCCTCAGCTACAAAATTCTTCTTTGTGTCTTCAGAAAGCTCAAGCCTTGGCTACAAAATTCCACTTTCTGTTGCATGCTAATGAGGAAAGGAGAGGTTGAATTTGTAATCTTCCAGGAGCTGTAAGCCATCTCCACATACATCTAGGTTTTGCTCAACAGCATCAAGCATGGGATGCATTCCAGAATGTGCCACCAAAACTTGGGTTTCTGCCTGGCACATCATCTGCTGCTACCCTTGGACTGCATCCTCCCTCTCCTCTGCTTCTGTTTCGTTTTCTTCTTCTCTATGTTTCCTCCCTGCCTGAATCTTGTTTACCTGCTGCTGCAAAATAGCCCCACAAGCCTGCTGCCATCCTCTTGAAGGAAACAAGAGCAACTTCCTGAAAGTGAGACCAGTGACATCAGAGTTTGGGAACTTGTCACATCTCTTTATAGAGATGGACAAGAAGAAGAGGGGGAGGACAACAAAGAAGAAGAAGCAGATTGCATCAGGGAACAAGGGGCAGGCAAAGTTTGTGGTCTTGAGGAACTTGAGAGAGGAAATGCAAGAGATGAAAGAAAGGGGGCTAGTGACAAAAAACAAGATTGGCAGATTGTGCAGCATGCCATGGAAAAAGCAAAGATTCAAACCCCTCAATAGATGAGTCAGTAGTGATTACAAATGTGCTGCAGTTTTACACAAGATCTGGAAAACTTTGCATCATCAGACGAAGAAGAAGATCAAGAGTGCAACATGACTTTGTAAATGTCTCCTCCAAAATTTTCCAATGCTTTAAGACATGACTCAGTAGAGCCATTGCAAATCTGCCGCACTCCTCACAAGATCCCAGAAACTTTGCACCATCAAAAGAAGACTCAGAGAAAAAGTTTGCATCAGAAGAAGAAGAAGATTGAGAGAATTGTATTCCTTGCCACAATCATTCACCCAAGGTGCCATTCTTTCACAAATGTCCACAGGAAATTCATCTGATTATATGTATATATTTACATAGACCAATATATTTGGTATGTGTCCAAGGCAATTTACAATGAAGAAGAAGAAACGCAGTAACACACAACAGTGCTGTTGTAAACATAGTTTTGAAACAAGTACTGCTGCAAATGTGCCTCTGGAAGAATCTCTTCCAGAGATTATATATTGTAAACAATTGCAGCAAGGTTTAGGTAGAACTTGGAATCTGTGTGTTGCCAAGCAAACTAGGAATTTCTTGAGGTATATATCTATATACAAGTTGAGCAAAGGATGGAGGAACTTTGGTCTCAGATTGCATTATCATCTTCTTCTTCGTCTTCTTCTTCTTCTGCTTCTTCTTCTTCGTTCACATCTGTGAGGTCAGAAGGCAGATCTGCAATGTTCTGCCAGCCTGCATTCCTTGACACATTCTTGATGAGATCCGTGTCTGCAGGTTCAAGAGTCCAGTGTTCATAAAAGTCTTGGGCTTTGAACACAGAATCAGGGTCCTGAACATGGCCCTCAGCACCATTGAGGAACAAATCTCCCTCTGATCGAAGACTTCCCGACTCCTTCTCATCACGATCTGCTGCCTGCATATAGCATTTGCAAAAGTATGCTGATCCCCAAAAACAGATCCAAACAGAAGAAGAAGAAGAAGAGAGGAAGCTCAAAATTATGAAATCTTCCAAAAAACAGAGCCAAACAGAAAAAGAAAAGAAGACAATGGAAAGCTAGAGAAGCCGAAAAACCAATGTCAGAAATTTCAGTTCATGCTTTACCTTTTCAATGTAATATTCAAATGCCTTCTTGTTGTCTGCAGCTTCATAAACACAATGCTGTGACAAAATCTGTTGAAACACAACATCTCTGATATTCAGAAAGATGTAAATCATTTTTTGTTCAAGGATGATGAAGAAGAACCTGATAAATATGTCTACAGACTACAGATTCCACCCCAGATGCTCCAAATCGTCATTCAAGATCCTCATTCAGAGCAAAAAGAGAAATCTATTTCTGCATTTTAATCACTATTGTCTACAGATTCCAACTAAGCTGGTATCAATCTTATAAAGAAATTTTCATACAGAGGAAAAGAGAGAGCTACTTGCAGCTAGATCCAGGCATGTAAGATCTGGTGGATTCTTGTACCTGAGATTCCACACTAGCACAGGCTCCATACACAGCCCATGCTCGTGTGTAGTTGTTATAGAGATGGACTTTTCCGAATCGTACTCGTGGGTGGCGTTGCCTTGTTCCATCAAAAAAGCAGTGATGGATGGTGACTCGAATGTTGCGGTCTCCTATATGCTTTGGGCTTGCACCAATGAGCATTGTCTTATTGTGTTTGAAGAAATGGCATCTGACCAAATTCATAAATTCCAATAAACAGCAGCAAACAAGGTGAATGAAGCAAAATTGTCATCACAACAAACACGCAAATCTATCTGAAGGAGATGATGACAACGATGATGATGATGATGATGAAGATGATAGGTACATAGATTGTTATCACAAAGCTCTTGAGCTCTCAAGAAAGCTTGACATGAATTGTTTCAGAGCACACACCATTTCTGAAATTTGCAAATTCATCATCATCAGATATTCTACCTTGAAACAGTGACATAAGAGGATTGCAGAGTGATGTCAATCAAGCCATCAGCATAGTTGGAAAATGTGCAGCGATCAATCCATACATGTGATGTACCACGCTTCAACTGGATACCATCCACATCTGGTCCTGTTCCACCCTCAAACTCCAAGTTGCAAATGATCACATTCTCACACTTGAACAGCTGCAAGCTCTTGCCAGTGATTTTTACATGTTGTCCACGCCCATCGATTGTCTTGTTTGAAGAAACCAAGATGCCTTGTATTAAGGGAATGGTCCCAGAAACCTTGAAGACTATCCAGAGTGGATCTTTTGAATTGCAGCCTTCTCGCAGTGTACCTGGACCATCATCTGCACAAAATGAACGAATTTTTTTTTTAAAAAGTTGCTGTTATGAACTGGATCTTGTGAGAACTCTCTAAAATAGCGCATGCACAAAATGCTCAAACAGATGCTAAAAACCCAAACCACACAACAACACAGAAACAACAAAAAGTAGAAAAATCAATCATATGAAGGATTGAACAATCACTAGGATCCATTTGTGCTACGCAAAGGATTGAACAAATTGGATACACTGCAGGTGGGTGGTGCATGGATGAAATGCCACCTTCAAGAGATGTGACATAGTAGAGCTTGCCATTGAGCCCACCGACAGCTGCATGTCCAAAGCCTTCTGCAGCCCCTGCTAAAGCACGCAGACTCTTGTCCACATCTGGGTAGGGACCACCACAAAAACCACCACCACCACCCATGATTGTCATAGTTTCTGAGGTTTCTTCACATGGGGCAGCAGATGAGGAAGAGCCTTGTATGTGAAGCTCACACAAGCCAGCTTTCATCTCCTTCAAGTGTTGATGCTCAGAACCCGCCATTGCCTTCTTTTGCAAATTCTCAAAAACCAGTCTGCCTTTTGTGCTTCTTTCTACTAACTAGTTTGCAACAACTGAAGATCTCCAGTGTCTTTTCTGTCACGCAGAAAGCTTGAATTGTACAAGGTTTGTGTGAGCTTGCAAAAATAATAAAGAATAGAGCGATGGAAAGACTTCACAGTGAGCTACATATATATATAAAAATCATGCTTGTTTCCACACATTCAGCATGTTGAATGTTTGCTTTGCAAAATGATTTTTCATTGTGCACACACACACAGCATGTTGAATCACTTGGGAGATCATGCTCTGACTTTCACATATTGCGTACACACACATTCATGATGTGTGCTTGCTGTTGCATCACAGAAAACAACAGAGTGAGAAGTTTGAACTTAATTTCACTTGAATGTTACAAACTTAATTGCAGCAGTAGCATGGAGATCTCTAATTCAGGTTGTAATCTTAAGTTAAGGATTTTGCTGCTTGTTATTAGAAATAAGATGATGGGGGAAAGCAGAAGTCCAAAACAAAGTGGACCACCATGTGTTATCATTCTCTTCCTTCTTTGTCAGATTTCCAAAGGGGCAGGGACAAGGACCGTGTTTTCAAGGTGCAGATGTTTGTGTCATTTCAGTATCAGATTAGAGCTACAAGTGTCACAGAGATAAGCAGTGTTTACCTTTGCAACCATGATGATTGATTTCTTGAACGGAATGGTGGAGTTAAGCAGAGTTTACATTAGCAACCATGATGATTGATTTCTTGAACGGAATGGTGGAGTTAAGCAGTGTTTACATTAGCAACCATGATGATTGATTTCTCAAATTGAATGGTGGAGTTAAGCAGTGTTTACCTTAGCGATCATGATGATTGATTTCTTGAATTCAATGATAGGGTTAAGCACTGTTTACCTTCGCAAACATGATAATTGATCTCTCAAATTGAATGGAGTAATCAGTGTTTACCTTTGCAATCATAATGATTAGTTTCTCAAGTTGAATGGTAGGGTTAAGCACTGTTTATCTTAGCAGCCATGATGATTGGGTTCTTGAATTGAATGCCAGAACACATTTTGTAATTCACCAGAGCAATCGTATTCACAAAGAGAGAAGGAGCACAGCTTTTCTTCTTTGCAAAGGGAAAAGAACAAGCAAAGTTTTTCTTCTTTGCATTTCATTCTTGGAAAAGTATCACCACCACTCAGTTGGAAAACATGAATTTGGCACACTGAGTACAATGAGTGAGGATAGAAAAGCATGAGTATCCTGAATGTTTCCACTCTTGTCTTGTAGCAGCTCTTTGCCTGCCTTCATCTAGGTAGTCAAAACATAAGACTTGTCAATCCAAGTTGGGTGAAGGGTCAATGACACGATAGGCCCTTCAGCTCCCTTCATCTTCTTGTTCTTCCTGGAAATTCTCAAAGGATTTGCAACATGCATCCCCTAGATGCAACTCTATTGCCTCTTCTTCCAACTCTTCGTTCCATGCCCACCCAGACATGGCCAACAGATTTGAAAACAAGCAAAAGTTTTGATTTTTTTAATTTCATGATGTAATTTTTGGCAGCACTCAGCTCCATGTGTGCGTCATCACCACACCCTACCACAGCCATGATTGAATCAAACTATGCATTAAGGTTGTATTTGCTGCATACAGGAGTTTTGGAATCAAGTGAACTTCTTGTATTTGAAGTTGTTCATTGGGATATATTATACAGAGAAATAAAAAATACCATCTCTACTTTTGAAGTTAAGCAACTTGGATTGGAAACAGTATCAAGATAGATGATGACTCACAATGAGGCCCACTATTGCTGCCACTTACACAGCCTCTGTTCTACAAATCATAACACCCCTACATGCATGCAGGCAAATGATGTAGGCACACTGTTGTTGTCTGTAGG
>Ga0209208_10006225_pt1 | contig 16461 bp, 11 predicted proteins | sample S1TSphfallax_3_FD_187694 | JGI IMG/M metagenome (GOLD analysis project Ga0209208, IMG submission 187694) | Host-associated microbial communities from peat moss isolated from Minnesota, USA - S1T2_Fd - Sphagnum fallax MG (SPAdes) (version 2) | ecosystem: Host-associated > Plants > Peat moss >...
AACTCTCCAAGGTTCTTGTCACGAGAAATACACAAACTTGTGTAATGAAGAAAAAAGAGGCAAACCATCAACACCAAGGTATTTAACTAAAAGACCAAACCACAAATAACCAAACTAAAATAAGTAACGAAAGTAATTCAACCTTGTGAAAGTAACCTAGTTACTTTCCTACTCCAGTAACTAATGAAACCTAACTAGTTGAGCTTGAATTCTCAACACTTCCATCGCAAGTATTTTTTAAAGAAATAAATCAACAAATTAACTTGGAAGAATTAAGCAAGATGATTGGAGTAGTTGGTGGGGAATCAACAACAAGAAACTATAGTATGAAATTTATCTTCATAGTTTGGATTGTATGTTGTCTACCCACAATAAAAAAACATTGAACTGGAAAGAATAGACCAGTTTCTTGGTCTTGTTTCTAGAATCATAGTTGGACTGTTTGGATCAGCATGAATAACAAAAATTGGACACTATTGATCGATGTAATGAAACATCAAAATTCAATGTTTTGTTTCATTCTTGTGTGTGTCACTCAATGGGCAATACACAATTCTCCCAGGAGGAGGCAAGAATCTACAAGCCCATTTCCAAGAGGGAAGTAGTTTGAGAACTTGTTCCTCATTGATTCATCAACATGCTTGCATTCAATCTTCTCAACGCCTTTGGGATATTTTTTCATGATGAGGTTGTTAATCATCTTTTCTTTTTTTTCCTCTATTGTGGCCTCCTTTATTTATTTTTGGGAGCCCTAATCACTAAAGAGCCCTCAACATTTGTTTGAACCGTTTCAAAAGTTGTCATCATTCTATTATCCTTCTTGATGACTATCATAATCACCATTTCGTCCCACATTCAGGAACTTTGCAACCTTGAACCTTCCTCTTTCACAACTTTTCAAGTGCAAGTTGTCGTCCATATTTGAAATTTCAGAAATGATATCGACTTGTGATGTAGAGATTGGAAATGAAACAAAAACCACCACCTTCTATGGATCATCCTTGTGGGCCTTGAGGTTGACAACATGCGCATATTTCATATTGTCAAGGTCCATCCATTTCTCGAATTGGAAGCACCATTCAATATGTGGCGTTTCCATCGTCAATTGAATACCCCACCTATCCACCTCCTTGTCTAACATCTAGATTGTGGCATTTGCATTTTTGTATTCCTCGTCATACCCCAATTTTTCCCCAAGGATTTTGGTGAAGAGGTGGGTATGAAGATCACTACAACATGGATAATCGAATTGTTTGAACAGTAGAAAAATAAAAGAATTGGTCTAGCAACCACTAAATAAGAATATTTCCTATCCCCATTCATTAAGCTACCATATATTTGTAGAGGAAAAATGATTTAATTGCCACCAGATGTGTCATAACTTTTCCACATATTTGTAATGATCAGGTCACCAAATCATTTTCTATACTATCCAAAGCAAACGATCTAATGGCCACCAAATGAAAAATTATGTTACACTTCAGCTGGATTTATATGCTTCAACCAATTTATTATTTTAACATTACAACCTTACATACATAACAATTTGGCGGCCATTAAATGATTATCATTATCCATCGCAATCAAATCAATCTAATTGGTCATTTGATCATTATTTTCATTAGTAATAAAAGAGGTGACAATGCAATTCAATGAGTAACCCTTGCAACAATCTATTGGCCATTAAATCATTTTGTATTTGATTAGTGACCCGAGTTATGATTTGGTTGTCACCAAATTGTTTCATCTTTGATTAATGACCCAGGAAATAATCTAGCAACCACTAGATCGTTTTTTCCATGATTAATTACCCTGGTTTGGATCTTATGGCCACTAAATAATTATGTCCACGCTAAGTCTCAATTTTAACAATTTAGGGGCCAGATCATTAAATCTTTTAAGAGTGACATTGGTAATGATTTGGTGGCCACTAGATTGTCATACCTTCTAAGAGTGTTATACGTATCAATCTAATGGCCACCAGATCATCGCATCAACAAAGAGTGATGCTCGCCACTATCTAACAGCCACTAAATAGTTCCATCTTGGATTAATGACTATGTAATAATTAGTGGCCACTAGATCATTATTGAGGAATTAAACTAGCATCAATCTAGTGACCACTAGATAGTTAAATCTTCATGGAGTTATGTCGGTAGTGACTTGGTGGCCACCAGATCATTAAGTCTTTTAATTAATTATACAACGATCTGGTGCCCACCAGATCGTTAAGTCTTTTAATTGATTCTGCAATGATCTAGTGGCCACCAAATCATTGCATCCCTAAGAACTAACATTGGTAACAATTTGGTGACCTTTAAATCATTACATCCCTAAGGACTATTGTTGGTAATAATATGGTGACAACCAAATCATTAGGTCTTCCAATACTAACCATGCAACGATCTAGTGGTCATTAGATCGTTATGTCCCCTTGCTCTAATGATGGTACCAATCTAGTGGTCTTTAGATAAATAGGTCTTCAATTTCTAACCTTGAAACAATCTGGTGGCCATTAGATCATTACATTTGTGAAGACTAGTGCTAGTAATTGTTTAGTGGCCACCAGATTGTTACGTCCCCGAGACTAACGTTGTGAACGATCTAGTGGCCACTAGATCTTCGGTTGTGTGAAATATGGAGTGAACAATCTAGCGACCACCAGATCATTTCGTCCCTATTTACATGTGGATATTCGTAATCAGCCACACTTTAAAAAAACCCTAATCCATTGACCTTAAAATCCTTACACCTAATGCGTTGACTTAAATGCTTCTTCATGAATTTACAATGAACTCCAGAAGCCTAGAATGAAATGCATAAACCTCAACTTCAATTCAATGCTCTAGTCATGAGGTTTATGTTAAATTGATATTTACATAAGATTTTACTTTTGCATTATGTAAAGGTTTTTGTTTAAAGACATTTCTACATATTTTGTATCAATTAAAGAATAAGGTTCCTAGTAGAACATGATCCTGATTTGTTGTGCTCGTGCATAATTGTTTGTTTTCCTATCTTATGAAACAAAATTGAATTGCTTAGGATGAAGAAGTCAAAAACATACCTTGTTTTTGCGAGTGGAAGAAACGTGTCTTGTCCCACATTTAGTTGCTATGCAATAGTTCTACAAAGAGCATCATATATTTTTAGTGCAAGTATGTAGATTAAAAAGATGTCAAAGAAAATGAAAAGGTTGGGTGATTGATTTTCACATGATCTATGTCTCAAGGACTTAAGGTTTTTGATTGTCTCAACTCTCCCAATTCAAGATCAAACCCTAGGCCACTAAACCCTCATCCAAAAGTGGATTGACAGAATCGAGTTTTAACTAGTTTTAGGTCAAGAAGAATTCCCCTCACTTTTATGGGTTCTTTCAAATGAAATAAGCACATCCAATGATCCAAAATTGAAAATCTAGGCCATAGAATCAATGCCAAAAGCAAAAATCTAATTGGAATGTGATGCAAATCTATAATTTTACAAATTTTCTACAACTTTAAGGACACTAGAGTTGACTTCCCAAACTGTGGAGAATCGAAAGAGAGCTCTATGACAAGGATATTCTAACTTGTAGGAGAACTCTGCACAAATCAGGTAAAAAGTTGCAAGAGAATTTTGTACAAAAGAAATTCATCTACAATGAAAACTCTCCCAACAAAACAAATTGCAAGTTTCCAAGAGGTTCTTAAACCTAGGAAGTTGCGAGTTCCAAAAGGGCAAAAGAAATTCAAACTTGTGAAAAGGTTTTTTCGCACTATTCTATAGTCACCTTCACATTTGTAAGAATTCTTTCATAGTTGTTGTCCATGTTGAATGCCTCTCTTCCTTGGACCTCTACTTGTTTTCTCTTTTCATAGCAAGAAGAAAAAGAAGGAGGAGGAGGAGGAAATAGAAAAGTAGAAAGTAGTTAGAAAATGGGAGGTTTAAAATGAAAAGATTTTTTAGAAGATATTAGAGAATAATTTATTTCAAATTAAAGAAATTGAAAATTTTTGGAGATGAGAAAAGAGGTATGAGGAGAGAAGTTGTGACATAGATTGGAAGAATGAGAGTGAAGGGGAGGATGGGGAAAAAGTGAATGAAATAAAGAGCCCCACGTTACCATACGCTGCCACCCCTTCATTTACATCCTTTGCAATTATGAAATTACACATCCAACCTCAATTAATGAGGGGTTAGGTTGATTAACTTCACATGGTTAGGTTTAGGGTACTTCACATGGTGTTCACCTATTAGGATAGAGTAGTTTAAGTTTTGTGTATTAGTCTTCAAGTTTGTTTTTAGTTCTAAGTTCTCTTTGTTGGAATAGAAACCTTGTTTTTTTAGTGGTAGTTTGTTTTCAATTTTTTTTTTTTTTTTTTTTTTTTTTTTTTTCAGATTTTTTTGTAAGTTTGTGGAATAGGAACCAACTTGTTTTTCTCAATGGGACTAGGTCTATGAGAGTTGTGTGTATTTTCTAGGATACTAAGTGTTTTGCTTATTGTCACATGTACATTTAGAAGTTCTTCATGCAATATGGTGAAAACACTTGTTGAAGGTAGTGTGGAGTGGTTCAAATCAAAAATGAAACTTCTTGACCATGGCTTGGATATCAAAAAATAGTTGGCTAATGATAAAATTGTTAGTGTTGTTGACTATGAAGCCATATTTGGCAAGAGGAAAAGGTCCAATGAGTTCAAGCTTGATATATGTTGTGATCATGATGTGGTTGCAAAAGTTCAAGAACTATATGAGGTTGTTTATCAAAAGAAGGAAATCATTAATGGCACAATTGGGGTGACTTTTGTTAAGGCAGTTGTTTTTTAAAAAGGAAGAGAGGATGTGAATTGGGCTTTTTATGCATCTCAAGTGTAAAGCATGGGAACAAGAGGGCATAAGGGCAAGGGTAATGTATACAATGAATGTAAAAAGAAAGCCAAGTCTACAAGAGGGATCTCTTCACCATCTACAATCTACATGGACTCACCTGGTGTAGAAACATAAGGGACTACTAATGCAACGTCGATGTTTTTTAGTGAAGAAAGAAGTCCACAAACTCCAAAAGCAAACAAGTTGTATCACCTTGTTGATGTTAAGTTCCAAAAGATTACAACTATCCAAACAACATCAACTGAGTTGAAAGAAGAGAAAGATCAAGTGTCAGTTATAATCAAGAAACATTAAGAGAGTTTAATAGATGCAACAAGGATGCACTCAAAATTGTTGTCATACACAATTGGTAAACATGGCAATTTGGTATGTACTACTCTTGAACCTATTTATGCATCACAAATATAGGACCATAGAACCTTTGGTTTTAAACCTTCACCCCTACCCTATGTCAAACGGTATGTATACTAACATAAATGGTATGTATACAAATATTTCATAGTTTCAATGTTTGTATGCATCTTTGTATGGGATTGTGAAGGATATTGCTTTTGGGTTGATTGTTTAAGGCCTATGTACATTGTTTTAATGATATGTTGTCAAGTTTGGATGAAGGGAGTTTAGATGTTGTTCCATCTTCAAAAGTAATGACCACCAAAAAACATGGCCATGGTGAGAGCAATGCAAAAGCTAGAAAAACTTGGAGATCATCCAAAAAGAACTCATTGCCCTAATCATTTGAGTCTGCAAAATCATACACCCCACAATAAAGGGATTAAAGGGTTTTTTTTACTACCCATTCTAGGATGGTGGAGGACATGTATTGCCTTTTGAAACCTAGGTTTTGCATTATTTACGAAAGTTGGATTTTGAACTAAATCATTAACATGGTTTTGGATTGACTACATTTTGCTTTGCATTTTGGACTACAACAATCTAAACATTTTGTGGTTGAAACCGGAACATGGGCTTCCTAGAATTTGTTGTAATTGTGTTTGACTATTTTAGGAGTGTAATATGTGCTACCTATACTTTCACAAAATTAAGTAAAATATGCCAGTTTATGAGAGTGATTTTTGCCTACATTTTTGAAAGTAGTGGTGATCATGATTGGCAAACTACACATTTTAGGTGCATTTTTATTTTTATTTTTGAACAATCATTTGCATCTTTTTCTTTTTTTTTGTAGCATTTAACAATTCTAGTTGCACAACACTTTGTGAGTGAAAATATGACTTGATGAGCTGGTTTACATTGCCATTTACTTGAAATGTTCAGTTGTAGGATACCCTGATTAAAGCTTGTACATTTCATGGATTACAAAGTTTCACTTCATGCAATCCAATTTCATTGAATCTATTATAAATACTTCTATTCCATATAGTAATTTCATAGTATGTTATATATTAGCTTTAAATGCATGTAAGTTTGAAACCACAAATTGGTTGTACAGACATTTGGAAGTTGGAACAATTGTTTTCATTTAATTAAAAATATTCACAAATATAAATACACTAGCCATAAGCTACCTCTATGCAAATATTAGAACAAATGAAAACAAAATCTTTTATCTTCAATCCTTTACATAAGTACTTTGTACAATCATAACCCATTACATTGGTTTCTTATGAATAGAATAATCACAATTTAGTTCTCAGGGTAGTTCAATTAAGAAATAACAAATATTTAATGACTACATTACAATGGACCAATTTCAATTGTTTTATAGTATGTGTCAATGCTGGATACCATAGAGTGGTTCAAACATTGGTTATTAGGTTGGACATAATAACAACGTAAGGTTATTACACCTTTTTCCTCAATATTAGTTGGGCAACCACCAATTGACATGGGACATCCCCAAGTCTGTTCACATACAAGATGTTACAAATGGGATGTTGACACGAGTCACAATGATATGTAGAGATTCACTTCTCTTATGTGGTTGTTGATTTGATTTGTTGATTTGATCTTGGAAAACAAATCAACAAGATTGAGCTACACTATCAAATGTTTTTATTCAAGGTCCATGATTCTGGTCATCAACACCAAATAATGTTATGCACAAACTAGATAACAATTGGTACAAACCTAATAATACAAGTAGTAGAAATTAAGTTTATTGCTTTGGAACAAGCCATAGCCAGGGTTATCCTACTTGTAGGCATCCAACTTCTGAGACTCCTAAACTAAATTACAAAAACCACATCCCAAGCAACAAATAGTTAATCCAAAACATTCCCAATAAAATAATGCAATTTTTTTAATCAAAGTAAGGTGTAATTATCATACCAAAAAATGAAAACCAAACATAGCTCTTAAAGTCATGTGGACCTACACATGATCAAAGACACCATGTGGCAATTATCTTCAAATTAGACATGTAGGATTTAATGTATTTTGGTCTTCCTATAAAAAAATCCAATTTATGAAACACTTGGGAAAATAAAATTGCATGGAAGATCATGGAAATGATTAGTTCATTCAAAGCTTGAATAATATAAAATTCTCCCAAGTTACTACAAATTTTTTATAGAAATTACAAACTCCAAATAGATTTTAGATAGAACAAAAACGTTTATTGTGTAACATCATGTAATTGCCATCATATTATTGTTATAAAGCCTGAAAGTCATGCTAAACCATAATAGTTGCAAAATGAGTTTTTTGACTACATGTAAATATACCCAAAATATTACATACTCCCAAAATTAACCATACTTAACAATAGTTATTGCATGAGCCCATCCTCAAATTTGTAGTCTCTGGAGTCAAATGTAGACAAAGTGACTCCATCTTACAACAACCACACAATAGAAGTGAATATCCACATATCACATCCATTGAAAAAAACAATGTTGAAGTGAAACAGAAGGAGGGATTTTTGTCAAAGAGTACATCTTAATTACCTCTTAGATCATGCATGTGCCATGTCATTATGGACTTGGCTAGCCTAGGTCTTTTTCACACGACCTTGTGATGGTGTTGGGTTATTAGCAAGAACCATTCTTGTACCTATTGTCATGTTTTTCTTTTGTACATATTCTTCCAAAAGTTGATCTCCACTTGGCCTTTTTTTGATAGTCTTGTCAGTTTTGCTTTGATTTGTTATAGTCCCCATCTCTTGTGTAGGTTTAGTTTGTGCACCAGATGACATGTTCTGCTTGAGATCATGTTTCTCTTTGCGAACACTGATTTTGGATTTTGAATGCACTCTATTAGAATTAAGATTTGTTGGGGGATTGCTTTAGTGACAAGCTTGATCCATGGTCTCCATTAGTGCCTCCCATGATACCACTATGTTGGTAGGTGGATTATTTGACTTGGGGCACCTTTTAGCCATGTTTTGCAACTTCAAGGTGTGATGTGATTACTACCACCAAGTTTTCTTCTTGGGGTTTTTTTGTAGCTTCTGGAACACCAATGTTAAGCTTAGCAACAATTGGGGAAGATGGCAAGACCTTTAATTCATCTAGCTAAATTATCCCATCTTCCAAATTTGCTCTTTCATTCTCCTTCACCACTTTTCGAAATATGTCAATAGCCTCCAAGGTAGGGGGTAGGTTGTGTTCCTTGGGTGATGGCAACTCTAGGGGTGGCAAAGAGGTTTGCTCAAATGCTTCAGGTCCTCCTTTAATATCCACCTGACCAAGTGGTTTCTCAAGTGACAATGGGGCTACACAATCCTTTGTAACCAATACACCTACATGCACTCATCACATATGGTTAACATACATGAAGACTATACACAACAACCTAACTTAACTACATCTAATAGTAACATATATATTTAAATCTACATGTATGAAACACTAGTGGTTAGCTACTTGCACATTATGTTAAAATTGCATCACAACCAATACATGTAAACATAAAATGAAAGCTAGCATGGACAAGTACATGACTAAACCTTCCTTGCACACGAAAGTAACCTCTAGATCACAATAACATTGCATAAGTACTAAAAACATATATCAAAGTAACATCTAATGTAGACAATTGAACTTTAACCGTTAAATAACAAACTTGAAAGTAAACAACCAATTGTCATCCACAACAGGTAGACGCCCAGTACCTTAATACCTTAGAATGGAACGAAACTACAATCCACTAGGGAAATTTATCACCACATGTAGGTCATGTAAACTCTACTAAAGACAACTTATTGTTACTAACAACTAGTAGATTTTGAAAGTAGCCAAATAACCACCAATAGGTACAAGGAGCCAACAAGTAATTGCTTGGACCATACAACTATGGTCCACTAAGAGAGAAGAACACCACACATAGCTCAAGTAACCTCCATGATAAACAACCAACCACCACCTACCCCAAATTAAATTCGAAAGCAAATGACTAATATGATACCACTACAAATAAGTTGATGGAATAAATGTATATAAATAACTTGGGTACTGACCATTGCTTGTAGCCCCATTGAGCCTTAATGAAAACAATTAATTGTCACCCACATCAAGTAGACTTGCATTAATATCTTTCCAACCATAGCAAGTAAATAACCTAAACCTAATTGGAATTTCATATTACAATTACCACCACATGTAGCTCATGTAAATCACAATTTTGCAATTTCTAAAATCCCTAATGTGCAAGAAATCAATGCATTATTCCATGCAACAATTCCTAACTATCACATTATGAATTGAAGACAACTACTAAGGCAACAACAAAAAATATAGATAGTTTATATAATAAAAGTATCAAGTTAGTTAGGAAAGCCAGTAGACCTTGTCCTACTTTGGGTGCTTCATGTGGTTTATGGGTTGCACCTTCCATTCTCCAACTTTGGCTTCCCCAATTGCACATTGTACTACTTGAAGCCATAACTAGTGATCCAATTGATTAGGAATTGTTCACCACAAGAAGGTCTTGCACAATGAGTGGCCCTTTTATCTAAATGAACACCAAGCCAAAATGGGTGGTATGTGCACCTGCATGATGCAACAACTATGTTATTGCAAGAATGAAATAAGCCACAAATGGGGTAAGCTTGAACATGCATGTCATTTGGGTTTTAATGGGCAAAGGTATAGTTGTTACATCAAAAAAATTAAACATGAGATGAATTTGATGTAGCAAACTAGCTATCCAAAGTTTACTTCGGGATGCTTACTGGTCTAATCCATCCATTTCTCTTGCTACCATTGTCAACTTTGTTAAGGCAAAGTCATGTTGCTTTTCACAATTTGTTGCCCTAGATGACTTTCTTTTAACTTGTCTCTCAGCAAAATCACATTCCATTTTGCCCATCCTCAAATTAGCTTCTAACTTAAAGAGCAATGCCTTATACTGGTTCAAAGAGGCAAGATCATTATCAAAACTAAGGGCTTCACATTTGGCCTAGTAATTTTTTACCTTTGTTTGACCCAGATCAATTTGTTTTTTTAGATTTGTGAAGGTGGTTGGTGCTTCTTGTAATGAATCCTTCAACTAATGGAAGGTTGCAAAGTGGTTGTTAGCTTGGGCAAATGCAAGCTTCTTCTCTTCCTCCAATGTAGAGATTTGTGAAAGGTAATCCTATTGTTGATTTTCAGCCTCCTACAAAAACCTTTTCACCAATGCAACTTGTTGATGAAGAAACACACGAACCTTTTTACAATTCATAACCACTTCACAATCATCATTGTACAATGTCAATTTGGTTTCCAAGTAGCTATGCTTTTCGATTCTTATCCTTTGAAGTGAAGACCCTTCACTAAAACTTCTTTTGGATGGAAAGCCCAGTCATTTTGCTTGCCTCATTTGCTCTTGAGTGGTGTCGTAGGCATACTAGGCCCAATTTACCTCATGGTTCTTATGCTTTACCAAAAAACCACACAAAAACTTGTCGAATAATCATTGTAAATGGGAGCATGACCATAGACAAGTTCATAAATTTTTGAAGCTCTACACAATTTGAATGAGTTATTAGTTCACTAGGTCTTGCCTTCCAACCATTTTGTTCCCTCTTGCCAAATGCAGCTTCTAGTTCTTCATAGTGAGCATAGAAGAATCAAGATCTTGCCAGTGGTCCCAACCTTCATTCACCAAATTCAAATTCCTAGAAAAATCTTCCAGTGTCCATTCTGAACAACTTAAAGTCTTTGTCATTCTCTAAATCCTCTCATGTTCTCTCCTTGAATATAACTCATGTTTAACATTTTTGATTTTGATATTCAGAAGTTCCTTTTTAATGAAAGCCATTATCCATATTAATTTACATAAATAGGAAGTAAAGCAAAGATTCAAGATTCCTATAAAACAAAAACAATATGCACAATAAAATAGACCAAAAAATACACAAGAAAATGAACTTGACAAAGTTATGGAAGAACTTAGCACCTATGATTTTCACAAATACCAAATGTGATTCCAAAGCATGCATATGAAGCAAACAGGTGCGAAGAAGAGAAGATCCAGGCATAATGTTGATTATTGCACTAGGAGAAAAGACGGTTGCCCTGTTACAATTACTTCAATGTAGTTGGTTTTAGGAACCTTAAAGTCTATAGGTGGCCTAAGTTGGTAAGAGATTGAGAATTTGGAAAGTTTTTGAAATTTCATAATAACAATTCTACTTGAAAACTACATTTTGAAAATTTTGCAAGGAACATCAATTGTCTACTTAACCATGCTTTCACCCAAAAGTAGGTTTTGAAAAAGTTTGTTGACATAATATGCATTTCATTTACTGTTGGTTTTGATCAAGCGAGCTAGCAACCATAGCCTATGGTTAAGGTAGAGGACCAAAATCTTGAATATCCTTTTCATTTAACATATCTACTCAATAAGCTAGTAATCATATTAGTGCATGAACATTTTTTTTGAAGCCTAGAGCTCAAGGTTGAATTCTAAATTTTGGACTATAGATTAATGGGCTGAATTTGTGGGCATCTTGTACAACATTTTGGACCTTTTTCTTTTAGCATATTCTGGACCAAGGTTATATTTCCTAAAACCTTCCTTGATTTAGTTAATAGCTGATTGATTGACTAACTGAATGTAGTCAATTATATGTACTTGCAACATGATCAAGTATATTGGCTTAGTTGTATTTAGATGTCAATTTTATTTTATTTTTTTTGGGCATTTATTCTTGGGTGGGGTTAATCATGTTGGTTTATGAAACTAATTCAAGACCCTACATAATCGACACAAGTAGAAGGCCTCTTCATTTTTTGTTGTGTTCATGGTCATTTCACATTGGGTTTGGAAGGTCCTTATTGCCAAATGCATGTACCTTCAAATTGAACACCTCTTACATGCACTAAATTTTTTGTCAATTAATGAACTTTTTGAATTGTAGATCATGAACTGCTTGTAAAATGCGTCCTAGAATCATTGGTAAGGTTATTTTGTGAAGTTTAATGTGATGCATTTGATCATTCTGTTTTTCAAGAATAAAATTTGAAACATAGGCTAACCATACCAACTCATTTTGGTTCCTGATTGAGTGAGATTTCAACCATGGTGTTGAAAGTTTGGGCTTCGGTGCTAATTAATTTGAAGACAAAGTAAGAATGCTTGTCTATTGAGGTGGTTGTGGTATGGCAAAGAACTGCACATTTTTTTCTTGATTATGTAATGTGTAGGAGTTGTGTCTTAAGATGTGAAAATAATTATTTTTATATTATGCACATCAACTTTTCCCAAATTTTTTTTTTTTGAGGCACCAAATTATTGCTAAGTACTAGACTCTAGAGCTATGGACATTCAAAGAATGTTGTCAAAATTGTCTTCTAAATAGGTTTAAACATATTGTGTGGTGTAGTCTTATTTTAAATCATAAGATTGTAAATAATTACCCGTCATTTCCTGTATATTTACATCTGCATAAACTATGCATGAATTCTATAGGTCAATTTTTATTACATCCTTTAGTGTCACACAACCATGTGCCATTGAAACCCAGAACGTAGGAAATTCATGAATTTGAAAAGGAACAAAAAAATTGATGTTCTTTTTCCAACAAGAATTTCCAATCTAGAAGATTACCAACCACGAATAGTTCATTTAAACACATTCTACTAGCAACTAAAATTGATAGTAAGAAGTGAAAAGTAATCAAGGTTTGAAAAGGGCAAAAGCACACCAAGGTGTCACAATTTCGACAGATTACTCCCTTTTCAAAGTCCTTTTTTAGTGTAGTTGAAAATTGGTTTAAAATATGAATATTTAGGTGATATTGAAAAGAACATTTTTTTCCATTTCCAATTTGAAATCATGATGCTATAAGACATATAAAAATATCTCAAAAGAAATTATTTTAAAATGCTCAAAAAAACTTTTAAAAAATATATATTTTTTGAATTTTAAAAAGTCCATAACATAATAAATTAAAATCACATTTGATTCATTAAATGGATTTTAATTTCTTAAACATAATTCATCCAATGCCCCAAAGTTTCAAACACATAAGATTAGCACATTGTAAAATAAAAGTCCATATCCATGAGTTTTGTAGGTGTGACAGAAAATGTGGGCAAAATTCAAAAGTCCATTACTTATTGGCTATCCATGATTTTGATTTGATTATTTCATTTTTGAAAGGTTGATTATGATAACTTTAGATAACTGAATCTTTTTTTTTTGTTATTTCAATGGATCTTATTTTATTTCTTTTCTTGTACTTAAGGAACACATGAAAAACTACCATTGTGACGTCCATACAAGGTCACTGTCATAACATTAACCTTGGGCTTGTGACCAAAGCAAGGGCTTGTAAGGTTGCAAGATAAGAAGGAAGCCCGGGAATCACACTGCATGCTCCCGGGAGTGTAAGAAAGTGTGAAGGAATGAACCTTCACTCTCCCAAGGGAGCTTCTACTTTGGGAGTTTGAGTCTCAATGGACTCCCAAATCTTCAAAAGGCAATTGTAGGGATCAAAACTCAATGGATTGAGGAATTCTTTATATCATTGGAAAGATTTTAGAACATAAATGTCTAAACTGGGCTCACATGACCCATTTGGAATCTGAAACACAAGTTATGGCCAAAAGAAAGGCCGGGGGTCAAATTGGCAATTTAACTCCCGACCATTAAAAGTCGGGAATTGACCCGATTTCCTTATGTACAGATAGCGTGCGACATACCGTTGAAAAGATCTTGACAATGGCTACAACTTTGCCTTAGACCTCATCTTAATCGGAGGTTTACACACAAAGTTATGGGGCCCCAAAGTTGCAAGAGTCCCCCAAAGTTGCGGGAGTCTTGGGACAAAATGCCATATGGATGTGGGCCTCGTGGAGAGGTACATAGTATACTACAAGGGGGAAGGTGGTGGCTTCCTCCAAGTTCGAGCCACGGTGAGTTTTGTGAATTCAAATTTGCTAATGGTTCGTCTTAGCACCAAAAGTGTTCCAACTATGCACTAACCAACTTGTTGTTTGGTTTTGTGTAGATTCGTATGAGTGATTAATTGCTTGTCATTCTTCCTAGTCCCATTTCGGAGCTCCAACACGCCCCTCTACCCCCAAAGTGCTATGAACTAAAGAGCGTGCCCCAACTTCTTATTCTTCAACTGTTTCACTTTAGACTCACATTTGAATCTATCAAGGAGCTTGGGGGTGCATCAGTCATCATAGTGTGCAAACACCCAAAAGTAGGAAATTGCTAATAACAAAACAACTTTCTACACTATTAAGGGAGACTCACCAAGTGTGATGAGGTGGGGAGTATGACACACTCACTACTCACACAAGGTAGATACTTAACATAAGGCAGACATGTGATGAGGTGGTCCTTAGTTAACACAAGACCTTTGTAAGCATTTTGAATTGTGCCATTGAACTTGTTGCGTTACAAGATAAACAATTGAGCTCCACATGTTTGTTCAGCCAGAAAATTAGCAATGATCTTCTAAACATGTACCAAGAATAATAAAATCAAACATCACAACAAGTGCAATCACATCCATGTATTCCTTTTGTTGAATCCATGTTCTAGCTCAATCATTCCAACATGAATATGAGAGGTTGTGATCAGAAACACTTGTTCAAATAATGTTGATGTGCAGGAAAGACACATCATGAACAATGTTTGCTCAACAAATATGGCAAGTCAATACAAAGGCAAAAGGCTTAGGTAATAGGTGCTTCTAAGAAGCCTAGGCAATTTAATGAACAAACGTTCAAAATTCTGACAAAGGTAAAAAAATAATTGTTGGACCAATGGGGAAAAACTATTAATAAGGTTTTTCAATTCAAATTAAGGGTGTACCCTACTATTGCCATTTGATCACAAGGTCTACAAATTTAAATCAACAGTCCCCATTTGTTGTTGGGCTACTTTTCTACTTGGTATCCTACTATAACATAGTTTTTACTTGGGGGCTTCAAATATATTGGTGTAATTTTATTTTATTTTCCCTCAAAACCAACTATAATAGCTCATTGCACTTATTTTCTTGTTTATAAAACATATTTATTTTTTCAACTTAGACTTTAAAAAGTAGGTTGAAAGTATGTTTGAATAAAAGTTGTGATTATGCACTTCAAACGCATTTCCTTCCAATTTGTAAACATTCTAGTCATAATTTAATGCTACATAATGGCACACCATATAAATATGTATTACTTGATATAAGTTTTTTGGGAGTTTCATGATGTATGGACCTACTTGTAAGCAATTTTGTCAAGTTAGACAAAAAATAGTGTTTAATCTAGTAGAATGAAAAGGTCTAACCATGCTATAAGGAACCACACCTGCCCCTTTACACCACTACTTTTTCGTTGTGTTTTTAGAGAATATTTTTAGAATTTAAAAATTCATCTTTCAAAAAAACATTAAAAATCTTTAATTTTTTTTCTGATATTATTATGTCAAGGTGTATATTAAAATATGTCCTATAATATGTAATAAGAAAATCTTTTCAAATTGTGCTTTTAATGTCAAAATTGTTTTTAAGTAGTGGTTATGACTACTAGTGGTACATGTTAGTATCATTGCATTCAAAAGTAGAATGAATAACCATCAATATGCCCAAATTTTAATAGGAAATGCAAGCCATGTGAGTATGTTAAACATCTACTTAATTATATCCTTGAAATTTTGTCATTGAAACTTAGATTGCAATTGATTTTGTGGAACACCATAAAATTGCAATGAAGTAGACTACTTTTTTTGTTTACTTTACCTTGTCGGCACCCTCCTATGACAGTTGTGAAATTGGATATGTATATGAGAAAATTGATGATGATTGCCACTTGGATATTTTTGAGATGACTAAATACACATGAACCAATCAAAGAATTGGTTAGTAGAGAGTTGTTGATTTTTAGAAGATTCAAGTGGATGTTAATGCGATAAGTGTCCTCTCCAATGGTATCTTCACAAATACTAGGAATTGTTGGATCACAAATAAAAATTATATTTTATTTTTCTTTAGCCATCATACTTATCAAGTTAGGAGATGTTTACCGTTAGAAAACTCAAAAAAATTAAATATTTGTTAGCAAGAATTGGGCAATCTAGTAGAGTTTATTGAAACAAATAAACATTTAGAAGAAGAGTTAGAAAAAATTGAAGATGAATTTGAATAGGATGAAATTTGAAAATTAAAAAACTTGGATTTATGCATTTTCATCATGC
>Ga0209208_10006226_pt1 | contig 16461 bp, 8 predicted proteins | sample S1TSphfallax_3_FD_187694 | JGI IMG/M metagenome (GOLD analysis project Ga0209208, IMG submission 187694) | Host-associated microbial communities from peat moss isolated from Minnesota, USA - S1T2_Fd - Sphagnum fallax MG (SPAdes) (version 2) | ecosystem: Host-associated > Plants > Peat moss >...
CCAATGTACCTACTTCCCAGGCAATTCAGCTTCCAACTCCTTTCTTTTTAAGTTTAGGTTTTTGCAGCATTCTTTAGGTGCATTCACACTTGACTTGATGTTTACATCAACGTCTAGGTGGCATCCTAGGTGGCATGCAATGTTAAATAGGTGATAACTTAATGTTAAGTGAATGTTAGCTTTAACATAAAATCTTAGTGGTAAGTAGGTTTAAGTCCTAAAATGACTAGCATGATGTTAGGGGAATCAATACTAAAGCCCCTAACAACAAGTGTGAATGCACCTTTAGAGGGAGTGGATCATGTTATGATCATTCATAGATGTACTATTCAAGTCCCTCTTCGTGATTTCTAAGTTACATCATCCATGGGTATCCAAGCCAAGTAAAGCACTTGGACAAATTTCCTAAATGTATTTCGAGGGGCACCCAACTAGATATAAGAACCCCTTCCCTCATACATGTCATGATCTACATATGTAAAACGTTCACTTCATGCTTTATGATCGACAAAGCCAAGCCCAATGGCGGGGGCATTATCAAAATAAGTGGCTCAAGATGAGACAACATTCCGAAAACGTGAGGCCAAATTTGGCTATCGTCTTTTCCCAAGTTGCTTATTTTGATAATGTCCTCACCCTTGGGCTTTACCTTACACTTATGGATTTTTTGCTTGGTGTTGGGTGTCCCATTCAATGGCACTTTGAGGGCCAATCAAGCTTGGAGAAAGTGCATGGTAACTTCAATTGCTTATAATGTGATCCATGTCTAAATTTAGATTTGCTTGATTTCAGGTCATTCTTTGTTCTAGCTTTCTTTTTGAAGAATCAACCAAGTTTTTTCTAATTTATGAATGTGGATTTGTTGGACGCTTATTTCTTAATTGAAGAACTCAATATACAAATTACCATTAGGCTAGAAAATAGTTACACTTGAATAAATGGCTAAACATTACTCTTTTAAGTGTATTGATTTAGATTAAGCTTTAAATAAATGATTTACCATTCATGCTCCTTATGGAGTTCTTACAAAAACACTCAAGGAAATTTTTAGTGAAAATTGCCCATTTGTTTCAAGAATGCCGATGTCATATTAATCAAAGATTAAGAATCTACAATATACAATTTGTTGTCATTGATTGCAAATGAACTAAAACTTGGACCATTGATCACATGTGTGAAAATATATGGATACCAATATGTATAATGATTATATATGGGTAAGCCATCAAGTTCTTCACACTTTTGAATATTCATTATTGTACATAACCATCAAAGGCCATCCTATGTGTTGTCCTTATGCATAAACCCTAAATCCTTTGTGATTATGTGCATTTGTGTATTTTTTATGACTAAAAATTTGTGTACAATTGAAATTATGGGCGAAATTGATGAAAATGCATTAATTACCTTTCATATGTTTGCCTCTTTATCTTAGACGTTGAGAATGTGAATCTACAACAATCGCTACATCTTACCAATGTGTCAAGTGTTGATGTTGTGCAACTTGCAATTGTACAAGTTCAAATTGTATTTGGGAAATCTTATGTAATTGAATGTTTATTTGTTCACATGGTTTTCCTTTTTCTTAATGACAACTTACTTGTTGATTGGTGAATCCTCAAATGTTATGACACATTATTTGTAGATCAAAGCAAACAACTATCAATGTTGTAATGCAAAGATCTATTATTTTGCCCATGGGTCTCATTAAACTCAACAAAATGAACAACATAATTCCTATGAAAACTCACATGGAATGTGCACACCTTAAATTGATTGTTTAAAAGAAACGACAACTTAATAAAAAAGGTAGAACCAAATCATAATTAGTAATCATGAAAAAAAGGGTGAATACATTCAACATGTAATCATTACATCCTTTGGTGCCACAAACCCAGATTTAAAAACTGATGAAGTGGGGCATAAGCACATTAGAATCCCTCAAATTGTTTTCACAAAGTATAATTTTTTGCATTTCAAACTTTTGACAAGTTGTGTACACTAAACTTGATGACAATATTATGAACTTTGGGGAGATTTGAAAAGCTTGGAACTTGATTTCATCAATTCATAAAAAAAAAAAAAAAAAACAAAAGATGATTTATTTTTTAATGTAATGAATATATTTGGACCAAAATAATACCTATAACAAAATATGAAAAATGAGAAATATATTTCAAAAGTGAGGTTATAGGTGATATTTTTATATGAAGTTTTAAGCAAAGAATAAAAATGATACAAGAAAAGATAATCCACTAATTTTTTTGAAAATTATTATTTTCATTTAAGGGTTTAGCATGATTTTTCAATGTTGGTAAGCCATAAAAACTTTATTATTGAATATTTTAATGAAAAAGACATGTCAATTGAAAGAGGAGAAGATTGTTGAAGATTATTTGAAGTGTTTTTCCATTTTTTTCCCCTTGTTAATGGAACATGTCACTCAATACAACACCCTATGGTTGTAAAAGAATTGCATATTATAAAATATGTACATTAAATGTACCCAATCCTCTTAATTTGACTATTAAATCAAATTTAAATTTGATTTAAAATGAACTTTGAGTTATAAAAATTTGTCATGCACATTCCAAAAAAATTTACTTGAATTTAAAACTGCCAAAAGACTTCCACCAAAAAAAGTTTAGTGTGCATTGTTATACATCATCATTTTTTGCATAAAATGGTTCATCTCTAATGTATTTATAACCAATGCAACAAATATTTCTTGAAAATTTGGTGTTTTACATTTGCAAGGCTTACAAACCCCTTTCCACTTGTAAGAACATTTTGCTTTAGAGGTTAATTTTATGTCAATCCCCTTGTGTTTAATTTTCTTCTCATTTTTTTTCTTTTTGGAAGGAATGTTTCTTGCAATGGTGAAGAAGACAACGGATTTGCATGTATCATTAAATATTTTATTTGTGACAATAGTCTCTGCAAGATTCATTTTATGGATATCTCAAAGTGGCATGGACACATTTGTTTCGGTTATTAATTTTCTAAATGGAGCTTGGGTGCCAATGCATGTTATTGTTGGGTTGTTTAAGGTGAATGAAACAACTAAATTTTTCAAAGTTGTACAAGGTTTCAATCTTTATTAGAAAAGTTTGGTTTTATTCATTAAATGATTACATTTGTAAAGGATGAAGGTAGTAACATGACATCTATGGTAATAGTTTTGTGGTCCATTATTGATTGTAAACTTTTGAATTGACAACTTTTTTATGAAAGTAGTTACTTTGGGCATGTGATTTCTAAAGCATATCAATATGCTACAAACAATGACAAGGCAATTAGTGTGTTGAAACACATGTATATGAAAAAGGTTCAAACTAGTTTATAAAAAATGATTACATGGACCAAAAAGTTGGGGAAAGGCAATCAAAAGTAAAAGAAGGCTTTCTCTAACAATGGGATGCATAATAAAAAATTGAAGACTCCCATGAAAACCACATTTTCTTTCAAAATTATTATGTTTGAAGAGACTTTAAAATTCAAACAAACCATAATTATGTGTCATGGAAGGTAAAAGACCGTGACTTAATAGCAAACAATACCTAATGCCAAAGTGTGGGCTATTATGTAGGTTGTCACATCTTGCTTGAACCTTTTTTCTATCGTCACGTGTGATGAATTAATCAAAAGGGCATTGTTTATTGTCTAATGTTTTGTCAAGAACTATTACATTAATAAATGAATGCATAGAAGTTGAGCTTGTGTTTGTGTTGTTTTTTCTCTTGTAGGCTGGGTTATACTCTTGCAAATAAAATTGTAAATAACCAAATATGGAAAACTTGGTATGCATAACCTTTGTACATGTCCCTGATGTTTTGGAAATTGAAAATCAACTTATCCACAACCACCAAAATAAGAAGAAAATTTGAAAATATAATCATTTTTATATTATAAATTGCAAAAAAAAGGAAGGATATATATCCTCCTTGTATATATATGCAAAATATGTTGTTATTCAAAAGTTAAGTCTAAAAATTAATAATTGGGCAACATTAGCTTGGTCCTTAATAAAGTCGTCCATCTTACAACATCTTGATCCATCATTAGTTAAACATGATTTATGGGGTAGAACTTTTTTATATGAAAAGTTGATAAAATTGTCACAAGCTTAAGATTTGAACTTTTTTCATTCAAAGTAAAGAAGATAAGCTCCACAATTTTGTAAAATAAAATTACTTTTATCAAGTATTTTCAAAAAATAATTTACAATTTAACATGAATTATAACCTTTATTAATATGTATGAAATATTTTAGTTTGAACTTTGTTATTGTTTAGTTCTTAAAATTGTTTATCTTCACAATCTCATTTGATTAAGGATTAACAATGCAAAATAAACCACCAACAACAATTATGTACCAAAGCATGACAACATGTGATCTTTTGCATGTACATGGCCAAAGTATGTGTAGATGCTTAAAAGAAAAGCATTGCATCGAATTAATAATTGCAGATGCCAATGATGTTTAAAACAATTCTTGAACATATGTTCAATTTTTGAATACTTATTCATAAAAAAATTGAGCATGTGCATTGTGCCTTAAAGAGGGGATGTGCACTATGAATATTATACCCACAAATGGGTTTGTCCCAAAAACAAATACAAAAATGTTCTATCATGTTTGGTTGGCCAAATTTTCACGATTCTTTTTTTTTATTTAGTTTTTGATTGCAAGTCTTAAACTTTAGCCTCAAATCTAATTTGCCAATTATTCCACTAATATTTGGTATCACATGGGCCCATGTAATTGAACATTTGATAAAATTTGGCCCATTTTCCCACATAAGGAATTTCCATCCTCACAATTTTCTTCTACTAAGGTTAAAATGTGAATAACTTTTCAAATAAAAAGATTCAAAATGCATAGTACGGTCACCCAAAAAGGGCATATGAAAGTCCATTTTTACAATCCAAATCCAATGATTTTTCAAAAAAAAATTTAAATGATGTTGAAGTTCACACATTTTTCCATTTCAACATTCATACCACCAAAATTTAAACTGTTTTTTTAAAACCTCTAAAAATATGGGCTTTGACAAAATCAATTTAGATATTGAAATGGACTTTATGAATTTTAAATTTTCATTTTAAATTTTAAAATTTTTGAGAAGTTGTTTCTTAGTTGATTTTTTCATCTTAAGTGTTATGGTACTTCAATGTGTGGTGGTAAAAAATTATAAGTTTAGATTCCAACTCCACTAGAAAAAAAAAATCCATAATGATATTTTTTGGGGTAGTTTGGATTATGACATTGGATGTACCATCCTTTGTAAATTCCACCTTGAATTGAACATTTATCCTTTTGGTAAATGTTTTTTTTGGGTTTGAAAGATTAGAATGTAAGTTTCAATTTTTCATCTCACATTTGTCAAGTTTCTCAAATAGATTTGAATACAATGCAACATTATTCAACTCACTTAGAAAAAACTACCACCATGACTTCCAAAAAAGTTCATTGTAATGTGTTTTTACATAGAAAAAGGGCATGGGAGCTTTGGATTGGACTAAAATGAACTCACAAGCAAAAGTTCAAGGTGAAATCAATTTGCACAAATTTTTAAAAGGAGGGCAATTAGTGCAAATTAGAGTATAAAATGATATGCAAACAAGCCATGAGAACCCAATTTATAATACACATTTCAGCCCAAACTTGGGAAGAGTTCACCATTATTTTCCCTATAATATATTTTGTGATTAGTGATGAGGGTTACATCAAAGCGTCAAAAAGTTTCAAGACTTTTGGAGGTCATGAAAACTTTCAATTTTGCCATGTTATGAGTGTCAAATCCTTGTGAGTTCATAACTTACACATATAAACTTTGATTGAAGAGTTATTAATTGCAAATTTGTAATTCTTGGAAAATTTTTTTATTGATGTGTTGTATGTTCCAATTGGAGGTGTTTTGACACATGTTTCTTGGGTTAATGTTCAAAAGTCCAATTGTTAATTTGACAACCTCCAACCACTCCTTTAGCCATAACTTGAAATTTTAAATCTCCAAACGAGCCCAATTTTCTATGTAAACTTCAAACCTTTTTAATATTCCAAAAAAGATTGTTCAACATTTGTTTCATGCACTTTTGTCCCAAAGATTTACAACACCGCAAGGCTATAGTGATTACATCAAAACATGGTTTTTATGACTACAACAATATGCAATTATAGTCTAATATTAATCATGTAATTATATGTGGCCACTAATCATTACCATTTATATGAATATAAAGATATAAATCATTATATGCCCACAATTAAAACTACATGACTACTATTCATTTTCAAAAAGGCACCATTCATTTGAATCTATGCCATCCTATAGTACCCTACCTATGTTAACTTAGTAGGCTAACAAGTAGGTAGGCTTAAGTTAGCCTAAAACAATATAGACCTTGGTCAATTTAAGACAACCTAAATTAGTCTAAGTTAGCCTAAGTAAACCTATGTTAGCCTTCGTGAACCTAAATTAACTTATGTCAACCTCATAGGCTTATGTTATATTATGTTATGTTAGGTTAACCTATGATAATTGAAGTAGGTTTAAGTTAGTCTAGGTCCATCTAGGTGAGCCTATGCAAACCTAGGATAACCTTGGTTAGTTGATGTTAGTTTAGATCAACATGGGTTAACTTAAGTAACCCTAGGTTATACCAAATTACCTTACAATAATTTAAGTAGGCTTAGGTTAACCTAGGTCAGCCTAAAGAGGCCTAGGTTATCCTAGGTTAGCCTATGGTTAACTTAGATGAACCAAGCAAGGCTTACTTTAGCCTAACTTAGCCTAGTAGCTAACCTTAGATAGCTTAACTTAGCCTAAACTAACCTTAGTCAAGTTAAATTAAGTTTAAATTAACCTATGTCAATTTGAATTATATTGGTTTTGCCTAAATTAGCTTAAGTCACCTTAGGTTAAGCTTAAGTTAGCCTAGGTTATCCTATTTTACCTTAAGTTGGCCTAGGTTAACCTAAATTAGCTTGGGTTAAACCTTAAATTACATGAAATTTACTTACAATAGCATAAAAAGGTTACCTAGTTTAGCCTATGTTAACCTAGGTTAGGCTTAAGTTACCCCACATTAAGCTTAGGCTAGCTTAGAATAACTTGGGTTAGCTTAGGTTAGCTTAAAATAATGTTGGTCAACCTACATTAACCTCTAGGTTATCCTAGATTGAGCATAGGTGGATTTAAATTTTTTTAAGTAGCCTAGATTAACCTAAATCAGCCTAGGTATATGTAGTTTAGGCTCGTTTAGGTTTAGTTTCATTAAAGTACATAGGGTTACTTATTTAGATTGTATGAAACTGGTGTTTATGGGTCCACCCAAGATAATAGGAATAGTCAACAACATAATTTCACTATGTTGAAAAACATTGGTCATGAACTTTTAAATGTGTTGAAAAATATTCTAAATTCATTGGTTTACTTTCAAATTTATTCAAATGCTAGATTGATATATTAGAGAAGACATGCCAAAAATACAATAAACATTTTCAACATTAATTTGATGTACTAGACTTGCAAACATGTCAAGTAAACATCAATTATGCAAAAAACTACTTTTTATACCTCGATTGGGCACTTTGTGGTGACTAGTTTTATTACATAAAAAATTAGGCTATGGTGTGATGGTTAAGGATTTTAGCTTTCAAAATGTAGGTGAAGGGTTCAGGTCTTCACATTTGCAATATGGTTGTGAGTCAACTTAAGTTACCTAAGTTTCTTGCATAGGTAGTGTACTTTAGTTACTAGCCTAAGTTAGTTTTTAGAATTGGTTTCCTAGGCTAGGCCTTCTAGGCTAGGCTAAACCACCTAGTCTTACTTGGTTTAGGTTGCCATATGGTAGCACATTATTGGGTAATTATTTTTTTGTTGCTTAGGTTTGAATTGCCATGTGGCAACACATGAATGGGCAATAAATTCTTGAATGCTTAGGTTGCCACATGTTTCTAGCATTTAGCTCTAAACTACTTAGGTCATGGTTGGGTTGTTTAGTTTAAGGTAGCCACATGGCAACATGGAATTAATTTTAAAAAATTAAGTTTCGACCATTGGATATGTCTCGCATGACTGTGGAAAAAAGGGTTGCAATCATGGAAGACGTAGTTGCACATGGCATTTACAACATGGATGTTTGGACTCCATAGTCATGAAGTCATAAGTAGTCAAATGTGACAAAAATGACTACAAATGTAATCATTTATGTAGTCCTAAAACCCATGTTTTGGCATTGTGAATTCTCAAATTGGGAAGACCACTTGTGAGGGTTGGGATTCATTTTCACACATGTGGGAGCGTGTTTAAGTCCCATGACATTTTCCCAACTTGCTCCCCCCTCTCATATTTTAGCCTTTTAGGTTGCAAACCCAAAACTAAGGTCACAAATTTATGGTTCACAATATTTTCTACACTTCGCAATGATCTTTGCAAATGTTCATGTGACACCTATCATGGTTCAACTAAATGTTCTTTGTGAAACCAATCCCCCCTTTTTTTGCCATAACACAATGAGAGCAAAATAATTAAAAATGTCAAATCTTTTTTTGGAATGAGTTCCATTTGTTGCAAATTTTCAACTATAGAAAAAAGAAAAAAAATCATGCAAATCCATGATGTTTCAAGAGTCCTTTTGTTATATTTAAAGGAGTCAAAATACTAGAATGGACACTATTTTTCATCCATTTTGTTTATCAAATGTGCACCATTCATTTTCAAAATTCAAGAGCGTACTCATTTTGATGAATTAAAAAGATGAAAATTTTGAGATTGGAAAAAGAAAATCATTATACATTTTTTTAAAAATTCAAATTTGTTTATCTAACCCTTTAAATTACAATTTTTGATTATGTTTTTTTAACAAAATGTTTTTAATTTTTATGCAATCGAAAGCATGGATAAATTTGATGTAGGATACAAATTCAATTAAATAGTTTTTCCATTGATTTCCAACATGTTTTTGAAAATGCATAAATTAAGCTCAATTCCCATACTTTATATATTTTTAAAGTGATCTTATAAACTTCCAAATATTGTAAAGTTCAATCTAACATAAAATTTTGGGATGTGTACTTTGTGTTGGAAATGTAGTCATTTGATATATGTAAAGAAGAATCATTAAAATTTGATGCATATTCAATATCATATACTTGAGATTCATTATTGAATACATTTTAATAACATTGCCAAAAGTTCAATTAAAAAATCAAAGGTTTATAGAAAATTGTGTTAAATGTGGTTAAGCCCAAGTCTTAGGAAAACATTATGCCCTTGGTGCCCTTGGCTCCTTTGATCATGTTTGCACCCACAAGTTGTGAGCTTTAAAATAAGTTTAGAGATATTTTATACTTATTAAATTTTTATTTTTATTTCCAAATGATATATTAATATATTATAATCATTTTTGGACAAATACAACACACATTTTCAACATTAACTTAATTTTTTAAACTTGTAAGCATGTTAGAAAAATTGGTTATGCTTGAAATAAGACCTAAATTATTATGGTTGCACCCTTAATAAAAATGAAAATTATAAATAATATTAGTTATAAATTGTGGATGGAAAGATGGGTGGATATAGGGGAAATAAATAATTCTTGTTATGGGCCTTACACCAAGGATGTATTTGAATTCATGAATGATTTAGTTAATTATTTTGGGCTAGACATGAGTAAAAGTCAATTATTTGGACTTGATTCAATTTTTAAAAAATAGATTTAAAATAGTTGTGTGATTCATCCATAGAAGGATGATAGTTCTAAAAGGTTAATATGTGGCAAGTTGTTATTGGCTTGAAGTTAATGAATGATGATGTTTAGTGGATGTAAATGAATGCAGTTGATAATTCATACATTTTTATTTTCAAGTATTTAAGGGGTTGTGGTGGGAGCTTTGAATTCATTGTCTTTTTCATGATTTGAGGTTGTTAAATTGTTATTAAACCTTTGGATAAACCTTATGTGTAATGAACCCATGTTGTAATAAACTTATGTGTTGTTTTGATTATGGAAGAATTCAAAAGAATAAACTTATGTGTCACCCATTTGAGCCTTTATTAGTGTTTATCACATCCAACATATTCTGTTAATTGTTTGCTCATCATTACCCATAAACATGATGAAATGGATAATATAATTTCTTTTTTAAAGGTTGGCATATAGGCCAATTATTATGGTCAACCAATCAAAAGTAATCATTTTTTTATTGTTTCATCTTTAAGGTATTATATCCACAATGCATGTACAAGTCCAAAACCTGAACCAATGTTGGGTAACTATTTATGTTTGTGAAAAACCTCTCATTTTAGTTATGAAAAATAAAGTAGAACCATTTTGATTTTAGTTCTAGTTCCAAGCATAAATGTAATTGGGAATCCAATTATAGGTTAGGTTCTTCAAAACCAATTATAGCATCAATTTTGAAAATCAGTCTTAATTTTACTACCCAAATTGGAATTGAGGTTGATTGTCGATTAACCTTTAATTAAGACTTGGTAATTTTATTTTCTTTTAAAACATTTTTTCGAAAATCTCAATTCTAGTTCTCATTCCACACCTAAGCATAACTAAAAACTTTGTTCCAAATGGTTTAAAAAAAAAAGTAAATCCAAGTTTCAAATCTTGTTGTGATTTTGAAAATGAGACAATAAAGAAAATTTGCCCATGGGAAATTTGAGTTTTTATTTTTCTAATGTAAATTCAACAAATTTGACTGATTTTTTCTAATTTCCAAATTTTCTATATCACAAAATAGGGAAAAGAACCTTGGACTTGAAACTAGTTTTTGGATTAAAAACAAGAAAACCATATTAGGGAACTTCTTTGATCCTTTCATAGAAGGGATAGATACATGGTAACAAAAGACTTAGGAACAAAACTATTCAAAAATATTGTTCCCATATATATGGAGTGAAATTCATGTATGAAGCATGACTTTTAGCACAAAGATGTGATTCATATGCATAGGGACAAGTGTCCATCTCATGTTAAAGCATGACCTCATGTTTGGGAAGGTCATCTTTCAATCGTGAGGTGTGACCATGACTACTTGTTGCCTTTTGTGAGTGTCATCAAAAGCATTAAACGTTCTTACAACTAGCCTCCTTTTTTGGTCCAATATATTCATCATGACAATGATATTTCAAAAATCGAACTCAATCCCATGGATTCACAAGGGTGATCAAAATGCATATAATGTTAATGTTTTCTCAATGTGAAAATTTGATTCAAAAATAGTTTGGAGCATTTGTTTTGTTATTTTAGTGGGCTCAACATGCATGAGTAGGAGTGTCATCTAGTTCACTATGTGTCTTGTTGATATTTGGAACAATTTCATTATAGTAGAAGCAATTAATCAAATAGGGAACATGGACCAATTGTTATAGACATAATGAATTAATTAATAAGTGGTTGAATACAAATTTACATGTGACAATGGAACACAATTATATATCAATTACATTTATATTTATAATAATTATCATATTTATATATTGACCATTCTTTTTAATATGAAATTTATGTATAGTTGTATATATATATATACACAAACATATACAATGTGTACGTATGTTATGTTGGTAGCATGAATTGAACCTTGGTATTCATGGCCGGGGTAAGCCAATGCTTTTACCAACCAACCATGACATGATTTCATAATAAAATAAGTAAAAGAAAAAACATGTTTATTCCAAATCATTTACAAATCGAAACTTTAGCATGTATTTTTTCATATTTTGTTGAAATGAAACAAACAAAAGTTCATTCTACAATTGTTTCCAAAGGTCTACATATATACAATACATAAATGTAGAAAATTTCAAGTCATTTTTAAAGATTTCTATAAAATTTTGTTATTTTGTAACTATATATATATACATGTAGACTAAAACCTACCTACACCTATTTACCTACCTATGTTTTTGTTGGCCATAGTGAAGTAACACCTACATTAGGTACCTTGGTTATTTTTGATTGTGACATCAACCTTTAACATCAAAGGTATGATATTTTTTCTTAAACATTTTTTTTATTTATTGTTTTTATTGTTTTGATGAACCACAAGAAAATCTAGTCAAATCTAGGATTCCCATACCACATGTTGGCCAACCACTAAATTCTATGAATTAAAGATGGAAATTTTATAAATGTAGATGTTTAATTGGAATAAAATGTGAATAGTTTTTTGCACCATGTAACATGATATACTTTAGTTTTTGAATTATGGACTTGCAATATTGATATGAAATTTTACACACACATATATAATCTATTTTACAAAAATTGACAATATGTTTAAAAATTATAACTTATGGTATAAATATGATGTATTATCAAGGATTTTAATTTTTTATTTATATTCATATTCTAGATAATTCCTATTGCATGCAAGTATTGCATTTGGTGGACAAGATCCCCCTAAATAAACCTTAGATGATGAGGGACTAAGTTTTTGCAATACTTGCATAATAAACATTTATTAACTAACAGGGGGCTTTTAGTGAGGGTACACAATATAGATTTATGTAGGTATTGTGATAAGCTTATTGTGATAGATTACTAATATTACATTACATAAGTAAAAAACAAAATTGCCTTAATGATCACCTTAATAGTGACTGCAAATGATGTAGGTATTACAAATTAGGGTTTGGAAAATTTTGGGGCATGCCCACAATCAATGCTTGCACCTAAAGATGAAGATATTGCCAATTGGTTTAATTTCTTAAAAATAAATATCTTTTGGATATTTCATATTTTTTTTATACACTAGATGTAGGTATTGTATTTAGTAGATAAGATGTACTTACATAACCTTAGATGATGAGGGAACAAGTTTTTGCATTATTAAATCAAGGGGGCTTACATAACATATATTTACATAAATATTAGGGCATGCATTTGGGAATTGACATAAGGTGATAGGGTATGGTATTGCAAATTGAAAACGTTAACCCTCATCTAAAAACTAAATAGTTTCATACAGAAAAAACCTTAAACCTAATATTGGTAAATTTTTTTTGCATAAACCATAAACATTACAACCTAATGGATATTGTGCATAGGTTTAAATTTCAAAAACTAAGTAAACCTATACAATGAACCCTAAAATGTTGCGTTGAAACCTTTGTATGGAACAAAAAATCCTACATTGACCCTAAATTAAATAAACACAAAAAAGAATTGGTTTCATAACTTTAATGGTGGAATTTAACAATTTTTTTAGAACTATTTGTTAAACCTAATATAAATGTTAAAAAAAAGGTTACCTTAAACCTATAAAGAATTAATGACAAAAAGGCGGTCTTAATTTCCTTAAACCCAAAACCCAATGTCCCCCCTATTTATTTGAAACATATATTAGGCAAAAATTTAGATTAACGTAATTAACATGAACATGTGTTGGTTGATAAATGTCTATTGCAATTTTAAAAGTTTTATATAAAACCCAACCATAAACAAAAGAAGATCAAAAACTCGCAATACTTGCATAGACAAATTGGTTTATGCACCGAGGGCTCCTTTCATGAAAGTGGGCAATGTAATTATATAAAAATCTTAAATTAAAAAAATTCCTTAAAGTTATTGTGCGGGTATTTCATGATAAAGATAATGAAGGTATTGCTTAAATGTTCTAGCATGGCCATAGAATGTGCTAACCATATTAAATGAGGGTATTATTCATGTGGTGTATAATAACTATAATCCATTCATGGCATAAGATGATCGCAAAATCTACAAATCCCAAAATTAGAAGTCAAAATTAAAACAAGTGGATTGATACAAAAGTGTTCAAATAACCACACTACAAAAAGGATGGTGACAAAAAATATCATGTTAAGTTAATCTATAATGGCTTAATACAAAAATGGTGTGTACATGCACTAAAGCTATATTTATGATTAATCCTAGACAAGTAATGATCATATTGGTGTGATAGTTTATTGTAGCTTCTGCAACTTTTGTTGCATGATGATGAGCAAATAATTGATAATGTTCAGGTGCAAATCAAATTGCATCTGCAACAAAAGCCTATTTTGTTGTGCCCCAAAGCCTAACACAAAAAAACAAATTAAATTCCAATGTTAAGATGCAAACAATGTTTTAAAAAAAGGAAAATATATGTATGGAAATGTACCGCCCATGAATGATTTCAAAATTGTGATACTTGGATATTGCATCCATTCCTTTGGCTCAATTGCGCTTATTGGATTCCAATGTCCAATTCCGAATACCCCATGCAACTTTTAGAAGTTTTACATAGGCAACTATACTTGTTTCAACAAGGTTTTCATCCTTTTCAAAGCATGCCCATGCACTTTGTGGGATGAACCCCACCCCCCCATGCCAAAATCCCAATGATGCCCAACAACATCTCGGGGGCTAAACATACTAACAAAGATTATTTAACTTGTTCCATTTGTTGCGCTTGAGTTTGAACTTCATCCCACTTTAATTCTATTCTCTTTTTCATTCAATCAAGCGCCTTCTTCTCATTTTTCTTTTGCCTTGCATGCGGGTTCCTCAAAATACGAGCATTCATAGAACCGTGGTCTTGTTGCCTAGGCTCCCTAGGACGAAAAAAAGGACAACCATATTTTCCTACCTCTAAGTGTAGCTCGTGTTTGTTGTCCAAATGGTGACGAAACAACCATTTAGTCACGTAACTATCAATGCATCCATTGATATTGCAAACCCACCTTGACCACTCATGGACTCAATTTACATTTTTCATGGCATGATTCAGTGGTATTTCTCCATGATCACTTTTGTGTGAAGCCATTTCAACCCTTACAAAACTGTAGTTTAACATTAACAAGTTTGCATTATGAAGGAATTGTCATTAGACCAACCCTTAAATGCTAAAAACATGATGAGGGTATTGCAATTAGACCAATCCTAAACAATAATCATGATGAAGGTATTGCAATCAAACCAACAAATAAACAATAAACATGATGAAGGTGTTGCAAATAAACCAAGACTCTAGACTCATTATATTAGGCTATTGCTTAGTATTATGTGAAAGAATCATTTATTTAATCATATGGGTATTGCTTGAAAAAAAATGGCAAAAGAATTACCCATCCCCATTTTCAAATAGAGAAGGAAGATGGGATAGGATTTTGTGTTCCCAATGTTTATGCCACATAAAACTCTTTAAAACACTAGCATGTCCCATAATTCATGAAAAGATATTTACCTTCAAGAATAGGTCTATAGATGATAACTTTTTATTTTATTTGAATTTGCTTTTCATTTGTTGCATCATTCATTTGTTGTTGATTATTCTTGGTTGACACCATTCCTTGGCATTTGGGTCTCTTCTTAGGACGTCCCATCTTAAAATAAAATAATGGTTAATTCATGTTTTTTGTTCATTTTTCTATTTCTAGTTCATTAATTTCATTTTCATTTCTAAGCACATCATTTGAAAAACATAGAAATCCTTCAATAACAATTAATCCGGAAAAAAAAAACAAAAAACTTAAAGCTACTTATTGCAACCTAGTGCCACCAACTTTGACTTAATGCAACAATAGCAATTGTCTTATATACACATACAATAACAATTATATGTAAGATTAGATGCTGCTAATTATATTTAAAGGCTTCAAGGTTCAAAAAAATGATAAAAAAATTAAAAAATCAGATTATAATTAATATAATTATATATTATTACAAGATTATATTATATTATTTAATTCTCATATTAATTAATTAATTAATTATTTTTTAAAATAATTTTTAGAATAAAAAAACTTAAAATCATTAAGTTTTGCCATGTGTAGCTTTTATGTAGAACTTCATAAAGGTGACACATAGCAACAAGACAACGACAAGTTCAACTCGTTGTCATTTTCTACAATGAATAAGTAAATAACAAGTAGACAACAACAATGAGCTTTTGATTTGTCATCATCATCTAAAGCTTATGAAAAAGAAAGAAAAAACGATGATGAGCTAGGGGCTTATTGTCGTTTACACCTAGTCAAACAAAACACAAGAAGACGACAACAAGTTGGGGGCTCGTCATTGTCTTCTTCAGCTACTAAAAAAAAAAACTAACAATGACGATGAACCCTTGTTGTTGTCATCTACACCATATGGAGAAAGCACAAGAAGACAATGACAAGCCCTTGGTTTGTTTTTTTCTTTTGTAGCTAGTCAACAAAAACCCTAGAAGATGACAACAAACCCCTAGTTTGTTGTTGGTTTTTTTGCAACTACTTAAAAAAATGAAACGACAATGATGATGACAAGCCTTCATCTCTTCATCATTTGCACCTTATGGAGAAAACACAAGAAGACAACAATGAACCCTCGGTTGTCGTCATTTTTTAGTAGCTAATGAAAAAAGAAAAAACGAGGATGAATGCAACTCATCGTTGTCTTATGTTGCAACACATGAAGAAAACAAACCAAAAGATCACAATGAGCCTAGTGGCT
>Ga0209208_10006227_pt1 | contig 16459 bp, 11 predicted proteins | sample S1TSphfallax_3_FD_187694 | JGI IMG/M metagenome (GOLD analysis project Ga0209208, IMG submission 187694) | Host-associated microbial communities from peat moss isolated from Minnesota, USA - S1T2_Fd - Sphagnum fallax MG (SPAdes) (version 2) | ecosystem: Host-associated > Plants > Peat moss >...
GAAGGAGGAGGAAAGCGCTAAGAGGATAGGACTCGGAGAGTGTTGTGCTGCAGCAGGCAGCAGCAACCTTAGAGTGGCAGTAGCGATGGCTTCGTGCAAGCTCTGGCATTGTCCTTCCTTTTCTCCTCTCCGTTCGCTCTCCCCCTCTTATCATACCTCGCAGCAGCAGCTCCTGCAGTCTCCGAGATGCGGAATTCGAAGTACCCATCAAGTGAATCTTAGCATTTCCTGTCACGGAGATGCGGAGAACGGGAGGAATGGGGCAGTAGCACAGAGAGAAGATCACGAGGAGGAGGAGGAGGATGGGAGGAGAGGGATAAAGAGCTCTGTGGGGGGAGTGCATTTCGGGAGGAGAGAAGCTTTCGCGGGGTTTGTCGTAGCTGGCATGTTGGTGGGAAGTCCAGGAAGAGCAGGGGCTTACACACAGGTGGAAGTGGGTACTTATCTACCGCCAGCGGAAGACAACACCCAGTATGTCCAATTCAAAGCTTCCACCAAAGACACTCCTGCTCTTCGTGCTGGTGAGTTCCTCCTCTGTTTTTATCACTTCAATTGAACCTCAATCACCCAAGGAAAACGATATGTACAAAATGAATGCTAGGACCCATTGGAACAGGCGTTTTTTTTCCCCCAGAATACAGATCACTCAATTCTCTGAGCAATTCTGGAAATTGCAATATAATTCTAGTACTGAGCAGACACTTGAACAGAATTTCCATTGACGTCAACTCGGAGTTTACAAGCTCCTAAATAGAATCAAGTTATCAGACCAACTTTCAGTTTACACTCTTCTGATTCTGGTTTTTGGAGTCTTCTTAGGTCAATCTCTTTTTTCCACAATTTTTTTGTGCACCAACTCGGAATCAATTTTCTGGAAGGGACAAAGCATGCCTGTTTTCCTTGTCTCTTTCCAATAAGAAAAAAATTCCAGGGTCAAGATTTCCAGAGAAACAGATTGAAATTAAGTTCCTGTATATTCTTAATGTCTGCAAGGTTTTTCCTACATACAAACCCTAATCCATTAAGTGAATTTAGGAACTGTAGTGCAGTCCTGAGCCAGGAGGTGTAGCCAGAGGAATTTTTTTATTTTTTAAAGATCAAGATTCCTGGTCTAATCTTGGAGCATTGCTGTGTGCAGTAATGGAAATTGCTGTCACTAAGATGACCTGTGGGAACTTTGTTGCAATCAGACTACTGCTTGATGTTGATGTGAAAGTCCCATGCACAAATTCAGTGACAGACATCTCTTTCTTTTGAGATGCTTTGGATCCTGAGTCTCTTTTGAGTATGTATGAGCAGATTTTCTTGGTTGACCTTACAGTGTATTCTTCCAATCTTGAATCATATTTGCCAAATTGATTGGTTGTCTCATGGATGGAAACTCCATTATTGCTGAAATTCAGGTTGTACAATTGTTGCAATCCAGAAGTCCAGCACAATGTGTACCTGAAATGTACTGAGACAGGTGAACATTTTTGAGCAGGGAATGTTCAACCATATGAATTTATATTGCCACCTACATGGAAGCAAGTGCGAATAGCAAACATTTTGTCAGGAAACTATTGCCAGCCCAAGTGTGCTGAACCATGGGTTGAGGTCAAGTTTGAAAATCCAAAGCAAGGGACAGTGCAAGTGGTGGCATCACCAATGGTTCGTCTCACTAACAAGCTTAACGCAACAATTGAGGAAATTGGGAACCCTGAAAAACTCATTGCTGCTTTGGGTCCCTTTGTCACTGGCAACAGCTATGATCCAGATGAGGTTCTAGAAACTTCTGTTCAGCACCGTGGCAACCAAACAGTAAGCACTCTTCTCTTCTTTGTTTTGTTGCAGTAATCAGTCTTATGAGTCCACAGGTATATAGATAAGTGAAATTGTACATTGTATCTTTTGTTTAGTGGACTTGATAGCATGATGATTATCTTATCCTGGATGAGAATCCTAGACTAAACCAATGTTGAGTCATATGATTGAGTATTCTGCACTATCCCAGAGACCAGCACTTGTATGATCTGCACCTGGTGTAATATGGTCAGGCTAGGTACCATACTTTCCAATTAGACCATATAACTGCCACCATATATATTCCTCTTTATTATGCCGATAAGCCACCCACCTAGTTCCATTTGAGGAGATTGCACAAACATGAATCACTCACCAAATTGCACAAAAGAGTCACTCTTGACAAACATGCTAATTTTTTATTATCACAGACAAAATGCTGCCATGTGGGTGTGTAAATTGGTCTGTTTTGAAGGAGGATGTTTGGATCATGCTAATTGTCTGAGCCTCCCTTTTGAGTTGTTGTGCAGTACTACACTTATCAACTGCAAACACCATTTGCACGGACTGGGACACACAATTTGGCGATAGCAACAGCAAAGGGGAGTGTAGTGCTTCTGTGTGTTGTGAGTGCCAATGATTCACAGTGGGCATCTTCTGAACCCCTTCTGAAGGAAATTATGAACTCTTTTACTGCATAAAATTTACCATCAGCACTGACCATGTTGTGAATGTCATATTTTGAGGAAATCTTTCCACCAAATCTAGGTGGTAACCTATCACTAAGAACTCACCCTTACAGTTAGGCTATCACATGCAGTTTCCACTGTCTTGAACACAAAGACAGTCTGTTTCAGAAACATGTACATCTGGTTCTGAGTGGCTACTTCATGAAGAAACTCTGGAAGCCTTTTGTTAACTGAAGTATCGCTGGCTTTGGATCTACCTTGCCTTCCAACTGTAGTGGGGATTGACTAGCAGGTTGCTCTGTCCAAATCATAAATACACTGTTCCAAATGATCAAATTATGCATTATTGGTGATTACGCTAGTTGACCAGGTTGAGGCAATAACAACAGCAGCTCTGTACTAGAAGATAATGAAGTAACTTGCAATAGCTCCCAAGCCTGATGTAACGAGACAATGAATAGCATATTGATTGTTATTCCAGAACACCAGAAGTCATCACTTTATAAAAATTATCCGTTGATTGTTAGAAGCCATCTATACACAACTTAAGATCCTCACAGTGCTTTGGACAAAAATCTTCTCTATCTTGAAAAATCAGTAAGACCAATATTATACCCATGGCCCAGCATTGTGCAGTCACAACATCATGTAAATGTCGCCAAACTCCCAAATAGGTAGTGTTTTGAAAGAGAAAGTCTTGTCTCTTTTTCTTCCTTTGAAGGTTTTGGTGGCATGTGGTGGTCCGTATTAGCTCCTCTTGTTGTTCCTTGGTTCTTGATAGCTTGGGTGCACTTTCATAAAAGCAAAGTAGCTTAAGTGCTTATCTAGAAAGACAAATTGAAAGTACACCAAAAACATTTGACCACCACTCTTACTTGGTGATAATAAGACATACAAGAGTCGAGTATGAACTAAGTCACTTCAACAAATGAGGTCCAAAGTTCAAAACAATCTGAATGGTCTAAACTTGTTTTGTTAGTGGGCTTAGGCTTGAAGTGCCAAATTGCAAGCATATCAATCAGAGCACCACATGGCATCAACTTCCACTAGGTTTGAAAGGCCAAAATGCAAGCTTATCAATTAGATCAATTGATTTGGAATTATTGGCCAATGATTGTACAAATTGACTTGATGAGAAAGCAAGAAAAATTCAATTCAATTTGCCTTCTTTCAAGATGATAGATTTAGAAAAAAATTCCTGGCAAAATTTCACCAATGTTCCACCCAGCAAGTTGCCCTGCGATACCTGTTGTTGCATTAAAAAAAATTCAGTTATTGAGCTCGTCAGGATCTTAGTCATTGAAGTTAGGGTTTGTCGCACGTTGGATGCGAGAGGGGAGCAGCTCGTCACTGGAGGCTCCTCCTCCCATTTTCAATTTGCTCAGAGTGTAGATAAATAGCCATTGCTTCTTTGCATACATTCCCTTGCCATGTCTCGCCAAAGCTAGATTTTATAAACTGACTGGGTACCAAGATTGCTGGGTAAGAATCAGTGATTCTGGATCTAGGTACTTAGATTCCACCCGGACTTGGGTTCACTTTTGGAAATCGGGTAGAACCAGAACTGAGAGATTTCATCGAGGTTTTGGAGCTAGGGTTGAACTGACCTTGGGTTCTAGAAGGTTTTTTAAATAGAACTTGATCTATGGTTTGGTTCCAAGTTGTGATCATAACCAGAACTTGAGTTTTTTTATAAAAATTTAATTCTAATTCTAATTCCAAAATAGAGATTTAGGGTGAATTTTTAGGGTTTAGGAGGTTTTTTTTGTTTTTTAACCATTTTTTTTCACCTATGTGTGAATAAAGAAAGCCATTTGCGGGCCCACAAATGTACAATATCAATTTTTTTTCATGTGAATAAAAAAAATCACTTGTGAACCCACATATATCATTGCACACAATATCATTTTTTTTTCATTTATATGAATTTAAAAACTCACTTGTAAGTTCACAAGTGTGTAATATCATTTTCTTTTTTTCTTCTTATGTGAGTTGAAAGAAACCTTTGCAATCTTTTAGAAATATTTAGAATAGATTAGAGTTTATAAATAGGATAATTTAAAAATAAATTTGACATTTTCAAACCTTTGTAATAGCAAGAAATTTGGAATAAAACTTTTATTTTTGTCCGGTCATGTTTTTAGTTTTGGATTTTGTAATATGTAGTTTGAAGTTTGCTAATGACAAAAAGGTTCTTTTTTTATAGGATTGAAATATTTCAATCATTTGTAAAAGTAATTCAGCAAATAAAAAATTGGGTATTTCCAAATTTTTGACTTGTTTTGCATATTGTAACTAGAATCATCAGTTATGGAATCGAAACCCAAAACTAATTCAATTTTAAATTAAGTTTCAAATTTCTGAATTTTTGGGTTGTTTTACATATTGGGACAACAACCAAAGCTTATTTGGAACCAGGGTTATGGACATGGTAGCCATAATTAGTCCAATTTGAAATTAGGTTTAGGAACCAAAACCAAAACCACCCTAAAAAGAAGAAAACCAGAACCAGGTTGCAAATCCCTTTAATCAAACCGAAATCAAATTGGGACCAATCCCCTGAAATTTTTAGGAATTGAAACCAATATTCCTCCTAGAACCTAAGAACTGGTCAACAGTGGTTCAATTCCTGCCTGGGCCTTGTTTGTGAGTTTGAAGGTGTTGTTTACTACATTTTAAGATCTAGATATCATCAACTGAAAATTGTTGCATTGTCACATATTTTACAAAAATTTGAACATGTTTGCCAATTCTCCTATATGGATGCAGAATGGATTGCCAATTTTTTTCAAAGAGAGAAAACCACGTAATCCAATTTCACATTCATCCCAAATTTTTATATCATCATTTTATGCTACCCAATTCTTTTCTTGGGTGCCAAAATCCCAGCTCAAAATAATGCAAGGTGACAAATCGACCTATCAAAAAATCATACTAGTTGCCAACAGGGCCTCCTCCACCCAGCATGTGAAGCCAATTTGCAGTCACCCAGAAATTGAAAAAAAAATAACCTTGGGTAGATCTATGCAATTTGGAGCTCCTACATTCACAGATTTTGTAAGAGACAAAGCATTGTTGTCATCCTCACTTCAGTGCAAATCCCCCCAGTGATTTAACAGAATTTTTACTGTTCATTTCCTTTAACTAGTTGCAAAATGACCCTTTTCCCCTTCTATTGGATCTGTGAATTTTGTCATCCCGGGTTTGCTGAGGTTGAATCCATGTAGTTGCATTGATCTAATCCAAATGCACACACAGCAATGGCATTACAAATGAAGCAGCAGCAACAGCAGCAACCACTTCAGATATCCTGAGTTAGAAATCCTCTACAGAAGGCAAACAGTTGCAACACAACTTCACAAGAAAACACAGCTGCACTAAGATAAGAAATGACTATCACAAACTAGACGGTTGGAGCATTCACAGCTTCCTCCAATAAATCACCCCCTTTACAGGGAAGCTTAGCAACAGTGCAAAATCCAAGGATTACTCAAAGGGTTTCAAGGTGGATACAATAGCCATGTGTAGTGAATTAACAGTATAGTATGGGGACTTTCAAAAAGTGGGAAAGAAGGGTAAAAGAAATGAGGGGTCAATGCCTGACCCCAAATGGTGGGTATGTGCTTTGTAGTGGCATCACTCGTCTATAAGACTAGTTTGCCCCAATCCTATCTCCAGTAAGCTTGGTACCTCTATGTCAGTCTATTGACAACGATAACCCCAAATGGGTTCCTCACCTGCTCAGCATGTGGTAGCAGAAAATGTCATGCTTGACTCTAAATATTAGTAGTGCATTCTGCTCCACACCAAAAGTACTGTTCCCCTTCTTGGCACAGCTGTGGATGGGAGGGATGGGAGTGGTGAGTGTTTTGAATACCTGTTTACTTTGTTATCTTTCTTTCAATTACTTGATTTTTGTGCATATTGGTGGTGATTAGGACTTTCTACCAAAGTTGTCGTGGGCTTGCCCAGGACCACTGTAATGCATCCCTTAGCTGTGTCACGGGAACCTGCTGCTGCTGCTGGCCTAATCTAGCAGCTTGCCCACATGCTGGGCACTCCTCATTGCCAACCTGCATCACCTACACCTACCACTCTCTTTACTTCCATACAACATATCCACACAAAAGAAGATACAAAAGAATACCTGCATATTCTGTCTGGAAAGAAGCAGAATAGAGATGTGGCAGTACCTTCGAAACACACTGAACGCAAAACGCATGGCTACATTCCAGTTGTACAGTATCCCCTACATATTCTGAAATCATGACAACACATGAATCCACCATCAATGTCTCTTCCAATGCACACATACCAGATTAAAAAATGGTGGAAAAGCAGCTGTATCCATCAGTGAGGACTAACATACCCTTGCAGACACAACAGGTCTGAGTGAGGTCAGCAGCTTTGGCTGCTTTAGTAGCTCCCACCTGTCCACTCTGCAAGCTCAGATTATTCATGCTTTCTGACAGTGTCAACAGCTTCCTTGTTCCAAGTGGATTTATGAATGCGCTATCTGGCAAAGTCTGTCCATTCCCACTGAATGTACCAACCAACCAATGACCCAGCCCCACCCACACAAAATCTGTGTTCAGTACATGATCCACTCATTGCAGGTGTTGTTCTGCAGAGGTCAAAGTCATAGGAAAATGACAATCCTCAAAAGATGTTACTAATTTTAGTGCATAATTAGCATCTTGTCATCTCAATAGTTCACAATAAGGCAAGAAAGAACAAAACCTTGACTGCTTCCCAATGAAGGCTTCAGCAGCTGTTTCATGTTCATCAACTACTGGTTCACTGCTGTCAAGAACATCAAGCAAATACTCAAATGACTTGTTTGAGTGGAACTGAGATAATCCTGTCGCACCAATAGCACAGCCAACACAAAACCCACACCAATATCATCAGCCACAAACCTTCAGTTTTCTAGACCCAACAGCAAGTTTTCCACAAACTGAGAAAGCAGCCAGCCAATGCAACCCAACCCCAACTAATAAGAGTTTCTTAAACGTGATGGTCTGAAATACTGTCTGGCTTTTCAACTTGAGTTTATCTTAATAACTTCCAAAAGTCTTGAGAAGATGGAGGACATTGCATGCTCTTAGTGTAAGATTGGTACCTTCTCCTGACAAAGAAAGCTCATTAGCAGGAAACCCAGCAGTAACCAACGATTGATTCTGAGCAGCAACCATAGCCATAGAAGCCTCTGCTTTTGCACGACGCTGCTGTGCACTGGCCATATGTAGCTCCATCAAACATCTATGCTCCAGTTCCAGTGCTTGCTCTTCCTCCATTTGCCTTGAAAAGGCCTCATCTTCTTCATATAACTTTGGCACTGCACCCACCCAAAAACTTTCCTTAACCTTGTCTATCACACACAAGGTGGCACCCATGCAAACAATGGTAAAAATGTCTTTCTGGAAACAGCAATAAGGCAAAAATCTGGGGTCCTGCATGCAGCAAATGGGTTGCTCTCAATACTAACAACCATGTTCAAATTACAGCATAACAACCCACGCCAATCCTTGAATGCACTTTGAAGATTTTCACTTACAAGATTGGTAGTCATACTCTTTGCCATCAATACTATGGTTCTGTACATATCGAGTATGGTCTCCCCTGTCAGTATATTTTCTGCAACCATCAACCTATTTACAGTTAACTGCCAAACCCTTGCATCAGAAAAGGTTCCATCACCAAGCTAGATGTTGGGTAACTAGGCAGAAGAAAAGGAGGAAACAAGGAAGAAAGATGGTAAAAGCAGCAAGTGTATAAAAATAAAAATTGGAGATGATGCATAAGGGATAGAAAAACCATAGCAGACAAGCAATCAACAAGAAAAAGGAAATAGATAGTGCAAGTAGTCAAAATTTGTCACATGGAATCAATCAGTTTACTCTAAAATTCACCTGTCACCATGCTTGCCTTTCTCTCGGTAAGGCTTCACAAGGACTCGTGCCCCACAGATGTAGTGAGGATTTCCTTCTGTCAAAATTGCTATCACTGTCTCTGAGTATACAAAGGTCACAAATCCAAACATTCGCTTCTGTTGATATGGGATCCGTACATCTTGAACAGGCCCATATGCCCTGTTCAAAACCCAACAATCATCACATTAGTTCCAGCCTCTGGAGATGTCAGTTTGGAGCTGGAGTTACAAGTGGAAATGCTAGATAGACAGACAATGGGGGCTGGAATGACACCTGAAATGAGATGTCACATCCTCTTCTGTAAAAGTGGATTCAGCTGGGAAAGTGAGGTAGATCTGGCGTGATGATGGATTCACCCCGCTCACATGATCTCCACGGTGGTCGGCATGATGAAAAGCAGCGAAGCGATGTGCATCCTCCGCCAGCACAACTGCATGCTGACCATGAGGCCTGTTTAAACACCCAGCAGTGTGCTTGTTTCTGAGTAAACCACTGCCCACACCCCACTGTAAGAAGGCTACCCTGCATTGCTGCTGTCTTCTTCAGCTCATCCCACCACTATTGGATTTTCTTCAACTAAACCAGCCCCTTGAACCCCCTCTCCCCACATTCCAAAACCACCAACTCACATGTGTATAGATCTGCACTCTCCTGTTGCCCCTGTAAAAGGACAAAGGCTTGCAATACTACTGTGCTGCTTTGCTCAACAGGTTACCTACACCTTCTTCTTCCTTGCATGAAAACCTCGCACATATCCTGAGCTTTGTACGTGCAGGGTAGCCCCCTTACAGATGAGACTAAATCATGACATCATTTGTCTGCAGAGAACAACAGTGTGTGCACTGCTGCTCACAAGCTGTCTGACCTCGATGCTGAAGCTCAAATACTGGAGCATCATCAAATCCTGCCTGCCTAACAGGTATCATGGAGTATCACAGTACATCCTCATCATAGCTGCCAGCTTGTAGAGTCCCCCCCCTCTACATCACCCGTCGCATAATGATAGCACCAACAAACCATGTGCTACATCAAAAGAAAGGGAGGACCCAGAAACGGCTGCTTCATTTGCAGAGAAAGGTGCTAAAAATTTCCCAATAACAACAATGAGGTACATACATACCTGTCAATTAGAGTGACGGTGTTTTTCAATCGAGCAAGAAGCTTTGTGAGACTGTATCCTGCCTTGCCATGACGCTGACTCTCAGTCAGGTAACCTTCTGCTTGAAGATTCTTGCTGAATCGTTCATAATACAGCTGTGGGAGTGATGCTATGGAGACAGGGGCTCGCCTTCCCCTCAATAGCTCCTGCAACTCCATCTCCAATCTTTCTAAAGATCTGGGAGCCAATCCATCATGATCATCCTGCATGATGCGCAACTCCCCCACCCCGCGAATATGCCCATTGCTTGAAGCTGGACTTGAGCCGGAGTTTTCTCTCTGCATAGCAACTCCTCCATGCAAGAACCGGCAGTTGCTGCCATGCTTGCAGTATCCTCTTGCAAAATACAGACACGGCTTCCAGGCCAAGCCTAGCCCAACATCAGAGGACGACAAAGAAGAGGTGTCCTGCACAATGGGGGAAGCTCGGCTGCTGCCTGATCTTGGATGGAGATTAAGCTCCTTGCTACTGTTGAGAAAGCTAGCATATGTGTCTGAGTAGAGAGGATTGGCAGATGGGTGTGCAAACAAACCCTGCTGCTGTGCCATCACATCTGACCAAAGGGAGAGGTTGTCGTGCATGAGAGGCAGCTGATGATCATGCAGGAAAAGTTGTTGCTCATGGCCATGCTGTTGCAGAGCAGTAAGATTTAGCTGCTCATGCAAGCTTGGAGACTGCAGCTCATTCACATAGTTGCTGCCATGTTCTGGAATGTAAAGAGGAGCTGGACGGGACCGCAAGCATCCTTCTAATCCAAGCTCCATCTTTGCCTTGTTCACCATGGCCTCCAAGAGAGCATCAGACCCCATTGACATGCGCAACATCTCTTGCTCCCCATGCTCCTGCAACAGCAGATGCAACATGATCTTGCTCCCATTCTCAGGCTCAAGGGTCTGAACCCTGGCATACACATTTCGTGTGGCTTCATAAGGATCCATTGCACCACGGCCTCCCAGAGTAGATCTGCCATCACCCATCATCCCCTTCACATTGTGAGTCTGACTCTGTCGGTGTGTATGTGTCCCCCACCTCTTCCCCACCCATCAGTACTCCACCACAAGATGGCAACACACACAAACAGCATTCAGCTTTACACCAAAGAGTCTAGATACCTCTGCGGCTGCAGCAGAAGAGGTTATTCCTGTTTTGGATCGACTTCCAAGATGAACAACAACAATGCAGTACATGGGAGTTGGCAACAAGCTGAAGGCCGAAGACTCAAATGGGTTGAGCTGCAGCAGGATCGATGCAGCGAGCTGCTGGCTCTGGCAGTACGTAGTTGTGTCGACAGATCTGTTGTACAAGAACAAGCTGAAAAGCTCATGAGCAGCTGCTGTTGCTGCAGGAAGTATCCAATGTGGCCGCCGCAGCAAGCACACTCGAATCCTCTCAAGAACCAAACCCTGCAGAAAACACCAGAGAAGAACCTGCCACCAGTGTCTCTTACGGAGAAGTCATTCCCCGCATGCAGAGGCTCTGTCTTCCGTCCTCGACTCCATAGAGAGTCGAGGCGCCCGGCTCCTCACCAAAGCTTCCACAAGCTCAAATGCTTCAAAAACCTGCCAGCTGCGACGAACAATCGTCTTCTACCTCCGCTATTTGCAAGTAACACTGCAACCCCCGCGCATTCTAGCGCAATCGACTAAGGCCAAGACAAAGCGTGAGGCCGAGGCGCCGATACTGCTGTTTCCATCCCGGCACACATCTCCACCGGCCGGCGCTCACTTTCTTCGATCGGATTCCTCTGCAAAACATAGAAGAATCAGAAATCAAAATTCCCATAATGAAGACGTCCGGTGCGAGAACATCACGAGGCAAAACAAACTGATGATACCAGAACTGCTAAGGTAGCTGATTACCGTCTAAGGAAGCCAGCCAGCTGGGAGGGAGTTGCTGAACCCCGCGGCTTGCAGACGTCGAGATAGTACTTCTCACGCGACAACTCGGATTTTTTTCTTCCTCGGTGCACAAAGGGGATAAAGGAACACTTGAGGAAACAATAACAGATGAAGATGAGGGACATCCGGATCTGCAAAGCTTGCAGTTGTTTGCTGCGACACTCCAAGGAACAAAAAACCAAAAACCAAAAGAAAGCACAAGGACGAGACGAAGAAGAAGAAGAAGCTAGGACTAAATCTTCTGATGCTGCCACCGCCGTTGCGATAACATGGTGACGATCTCGATCGACCTTGCTATCGATCGATCGATCGATCGAGCGAGCAAGCGAGCGAAGCGGAGCGCAACGCCGCGAGCGACCACACACAGCCTTGCGCACCGCGATGGCCATGCCATGGCCACCCCGGGGGAACATCCGGGCTGCCCCAAACTGGAACTCTTCCTGCCCATCTTCTGCCCGGATCATGCTTTTCTGCCCACCAATGAAAGAAAGAATACTTACTTACTTATGGACAGAAAGAAATGTGTTTCTCCCATTAAAAACCTTTAATAATAATAATAGGAAACAAATTAAGGGATTCATTCTTTCTTTAGCCACTTTTTCTTTTCTAATACATAACCCATTTCAGCTTTATAGGCCTATTATCTTCAATGTTTCAAGGAAAGAAGAATTAAAATGAAGCAATATATATTAAAGATGAGTTTTTTTCTTTCTTTTTTTCTTTCTTTCTTAAGGATTTATTTTAGAATCCTTCTTCATTCCTCCTAAGTTATGACAGGAAGCCTCCTCCCCCTACCCCACCCCCAGGATTCTCAAAAACTTTATGCATGACAATAATACCTAATTTGCTTTCTTTAGACTCTTTACCCATCTACCTAGATTTGGTGGATATCATGGGCTATTATTATTATTTAATTCAGGAAAACAAAACTTTTTTGGCAATACTTGAAAGCAAGACTTGTCCTTTGTTATGGGAAACATACACTGGGTATATAGCTTTTAGCTTCAAACCTAATATGTTGCCTTTTCTCTTGTTACCTTCTCACATAGAATAATAGTACCATATAATTAATTGGGTATTGTTGGTTTGGCCCAGAGGGTAATTGTGGTGATGGTGTCTATTGCTATTACTAAAAGCACCAGCAGAAAAAAAATAAAAAAAAATTAGTGTATTTGGAGAGCAGAGCAAGAGAAATTCCTCCACTCAAGGAAGCAAGTGTTTCATTTTTCAAAATGCAAGACTTTTCCAGAAGGTATAACAGAAAAATGGAGAAACATTCTGTTAGTGCTTTACATCCAAGTCAGGTAAACACTCAACACCCTTGGAGCAAGGTGTTCCCAAAATAAGTGCCTACCCTAAACACCCTTGGAGCAAGCTGGTCCCAAAATAAGTGCCTACCCGAGGTGGAAGGGCATTCACAAAATAAGTGCCCTACTTTGTAAAGACCATGGTGATTTTCACTAGTGTAGTTGAAGGCACCCTTACTTGACAAACTTTGCAACATCCATTTTTTTCACTTGCTCGGTATAACATTAGAAAAAGAATTATATAAAAATCATCAATTTTTACATTGGGCAATGCCTTTGGGCTTAGTGCCTACCCTACCTTACACATAAAGCACTTGGAGCAGTTTCGTAGAGTGTTTGAAAGGCACCTTATATGGATGAATATCCCTCTTAGGAAAAAAAAAAAAAAAGGGGATCTTGTCCATATTCATGAAGAGTGTGAGGAAAATTATGCCTACTTGTAGGTGTAAGATCCTTCCAATCTTAAGGAGTAGATGTAAGGACCCTCCACCTCTAAAGCCCTCTTAGTCTACATTATGTTAATGGTAATGTTTTGCATTTTGCTTTATGGAAAGTAAAGGCCATAAGTGGTGGACATTCCCAAAATGTGGGGCCGCTGAGGTCCACTGCAGCCTATCCCCGGGCCCTTTATTTTGAACATGCCCCCATCATCAGGCTTTACCCTACCACTAAAACTAAATTCACAATGTATTCCCATTCTAAATTCCTCCTAGGAGGATCTTTTCATCACTCTTAGGGCTTCTTCTTTCTTTCATATATGGTAAATAGGCCGGTGAGCAAACACTTATGAAATCAAATGAGGTCAAATTCTCACACATTGTTCCTTTGATTTTAAAGCTTAAAGAACATGTTTACCCCTTCACCTAAGCCTTCCAATCTTGACAAAATTTCTCAGTTCTATAAAAGGAATGGGCAAAATATGGGGTGTTTGGTGTGTTATTAAGTCTCATTCCACCTTTTGATCAAGGAGTTTGTTCTCATGTTGATTCAGCCATTTGGTACAGGTAGCCTCTTGGTTGTATACATGGAATCGGAAAACCTTGCCAATTCTTGTCAACCTAACCATCATTAACGTCAGGAAGTGTGTAGCATGCCCAATGCCATGCACAAGCTTTGTGTCAAACTTTGTTAATTCTCAGTATTTGGGTGGTTTGTGCCCCATTCTTTCATGCTCTTCATCCTCTCCTAAACGTTGGAAGAGTATACAAGTTTTGTAAACTATGTGGAAAACTAGAAAGATAAACGATCAAACCCCAACCGAAGAGAACAGAATCACAAAAGAAAACCCACAAAGCTGGCTCCTCCAAAGACCTGGTCAAGAAAAACTACCTAATCTCATTGGCTTGGGCACGTTATTTTCTTGTACAAATATTTCCTTCTTAGGTTGAATGAACATCTTGTTGGTGTTGTTTCTCCAAAAGGCCTACACCAACTGACATCATCCTTTGGAAGAAGTATGCACTATGCACCAATAGACAAAATTCATGCATGCCAAGCACAACATGGTAGAATAGAAACAAGAAGAAATCATAAATTCTATGTACAAAATTAACATTTGTCATTAGGGTTTTTTTTTTTCTAATTTTGTGGTATAGAAATTGTTGCAAATTTCTCTAGTAAATTAGCAAAATTACTTGAATTTACATTAGAAAAAATATATTTTTTCCTTAATTATTTTCAACAAAATAACAAAATTTGTGGAGAAAAAAAGCACCATTGGTCATCTACAACTCATATATTCTTACTTCCCCCACGCAATGATTTTTGTTTTCAATTTTGGGATGTTGCTCAAGTGGTGATCATCCATAAGTATATTTACCACAATTTTGCGATATGCTATAGGAAAGTAAAAAATTCTAAGCACCTTTTCGTATTGTAAGCAATTGTGACAATTTCTGGCAATTTTATATTAGAAACGATTTTTAAATTTTTTTAGGAAAAAAAAACAGAGAATTAGTGGCCAAAAAAGATTTGCAAAATGACAAAAATTCACCACATAAAAAAAAACTACCGGCCCCACCCCTTCCATTCCCCCAAAATGGTGGAAGAGATTCTAAGCATGGTTGAGCTCTACAATTTGCACTTCAAATTATGTCCTCCTTGACTAGTAGGGAGCAAAGGGTTTAGGGTTTTTTTTACTGCACTACCTAATCGATCTGAACTAAAAACCCTAAGTTTGCAGATTTTAGTTGCATTCACACTTGGTGTTAAGGGAATTAATACTCCTCATTTAGAACTTGAACCTATTTACCACAAAGATTTTAAGTCAAGTTTAGGGTTTAGTCAACATTCACTTAACATTAAAGAATCACCCATTTAACATTGGGTGCCACCTAAGATGCCACCTAGATTTTTCACCTAGTGACTTAACATCAGGTGTGAATGCACCCTTTTTTTTCAAGGAACTTATGATTTCAAAGCTCTGAAATAAGTAACCCGCAATGTGCACCTAAGCCCCCACAATGAATCCTCTATTGAGGACTAGGCAACAGGCAATTTCCCATTTTAGCATAGGTGACCTTTTCCCCCCTGCACTACTAGGCTACTCAATGTACAGCATAAACCCTAGATTTGGGGATCCTTGTTTCTGTAAGGAACTTATGATTTGAAAGCTGTGAAAAGAGCCCATGTGGCAGTACCAAACCAGCTCTCATGAGCCCTCTTATCCAGTTTCAGAGATTTGAGATGATTTTATGCGGTCAAGTTTGAAACTATAATGTTGGCTAGGTCATGTGGAGAGCAATCTCCTTCATCACAACACACTATCATCTCAACAACACAGTTTTTTTTCTTTTCTTTTCTTTTCTTTCTATAATAATAAATTTTATTATGATTTTAAAATAATATTAATATAAATTCATAAATAAATTTTTATATTATTTATTAAATTTTCAATATTGAAAAGATGGTGATTTTTCCAAAAATAAAGAGAAATTTTAGTCAAGTTTATACCCCCAAAAAATGGGAAAATTTTCCCATTTTTTTTCTCAAAATTTTGACAATTTTTTTTCCTAAAATTCCCACTGTTCACCAGAGCTCAAAAAATAAAAATAAAAAATTGTTTTTTGTTTTGTTTTTCTTCTGCAATCACTTTTCTTAATGTGTTAGTTCTTGTCATTGTATACTTGTAACGTGGGTTTTTGGAAGTATTATTAGGTAATCCTTTGTGACTTCGTTGGTAAAGTGATTTTTCCAAAGCAAGAACAATTTGGGAATCCAATGTAAGGTATCCACCAGAGTGCGGCGGGTGTTCAGAACTTGCACCCCAAAACCCGCCGGGTATCAATCAAGGTATCAAGTTGGTAATGAGCAAATCAAATACCTGGTTCTGTGGGCTCGTTCATGAAACTTGATGGTTCTTTGAAGCTTTTGAAATGCCCATAATCAGCAATTCTTTGAACCTGATCGTTTCAAGTACCTGGAACTGACAAGTCACCAAGGAGTGAGGAAGGTTAAGAGATTAGGCTAAAGGAAATAAGTTGGCCATATAAATGAGCATGTTTGCCCAAGTCCTCAATCCAAATTTGCTTGAAATTTTTGGATTTTATCGAATGTTTTAGTGACAAAATCATTCAAATTTTAATATGTCAGTTGATCTAAAGAAGGTGTATCACAATATCATTGAGCATATGCCACATTAGCATTGAGTAAAATTGAATGTAATAAAAATAAGTTATAACATAGCATTGAG
>Ga0209208_10006228_pt1 | contig 16452 bp, 8 predicted proteins | sample S1TSphfallax_3_FD_187694 | JGI IMG/M metagenome (GOLD analysis project Ga0209208, IMG submission 187694) | Host-associated microbial communities from peat moss isolated from Minnesota, USA - S1T2_Fd - Sphagnum fallax MG (SPAdes) (version 2) | ecosystem: Host-associated > Plants > Peat moss >...
TTATTAGATAATTATCCAACCTATTTTTTATCACCCTATTATTATTTTATTTTCTAATATATACATATTAAAAACACCCTATTTTAATTATAATCCATTGTTTCACATTTTATTTAAATTAAATTGATCATTTGAATAAAATGTACCTTTTAAAAAAATAATTAACTTATAATTTCTACCCAAGAACCAATATATTACGCCTTATATTTTTACTCATGTATTTTTACATTTTTTTACTATTATCCCCCCCAAGTACTAAATATATGACAATAAGTGACAAATTTTAGCATTTGAAAGTAAATAATCTACTTAAGTGATTTGATCTACTTTGACCTATTGCATGATTTCATTCATAATTAGCAACCATTCAAAGTACAAAAATGTCTTGAATGTGGATAACCATTCAAAGACATGTAAAACATATACTTGCAATGTAAAAATAAGTAACAAATAAGGAGAAGGTCTACTTGTATTTCATCACATGTTCATCTAATCCATTCACAAGTACACAAGTACGAACATTAGATCATGTACCAAGATGCCCATACATTATGTAAAGCACTATTGGAATCCAATTGTAGATATTGGATCAATAATCTACAAGTGTAAGTCCAAGGGATTGGGGCACTAGTACTCCAAGGTCTTCAATAATACTTTGGCTTCACCATTATCATGTACATTCAAATACTGAAATGCTATTAACTTGTGCCATCATCCTATTTGTGAATCATGTGAAAAAGTTCAATTACATTGGAATCTAGAGTGTAGATCCATGGATTAACAAAGTTGTGACTCCAAAAGACTTGGACATCCTAGTTGTAATTTTGAAATTACAAGTTCAAGGCTTTTAGCAAAAGGTTTAAGGAAGCATTAAAAAACAATTTACAATTTGACATAAGAGGTAAAGCTTCAACAAAGCTTGTTGTTGCACTTGTAAGAGATTTATTAGCCTATTCAATCTTTGAGTTATTCAACAAAGTACTAATTTGGTTAAAACCCCAACTGGTGAACCATTTTTGTGTGAAGGTTTGCTCACACCTTGGTGTTGCACCCTTTGTTGATCTACTTTACTAGATATACACATATACAAAATGGGTGATAAGTACACCCACATGATGTCAACACAATATTGTCACAAGAGAAGAACAACCCACATATTGGGCAACGAGTAACAAAGAACACTCCAATTGTATTAATAGCCCTAAATTTTATGTCACAACAAACGAATATCTAATCTAGAACATTTCTAAGAAAGCTTTTCTCCAAAGTCTTGCACATTCCATTGTGCTCAACTCAAAGCATGGTTAATCCTCTTTATTTTCTTTTTTTCTCTTCTGAACACATGGTGTTCTAATTTGACTATTAGTAATCCAAGAACAATTTGGTGAGGTTTGGGTGCCATTTGAAGCCACTAGCTTGGAATGAAAAACCTTCTACAAAACATTTATAAGCAATGTCAAGCTCTGTTTTTACAATAGCAATAGCAAGCTTTGTCTTTCAAAAACAAAAAACTCATGCTCAGATTTCCATTCATTGCAACAAAACTTCGTAACCCTTAAAACCTAGTAATATTGTTTAAAAAAAAACTTATTAGCTTGATTCATAACATTGAACAATTTATTAGAAATCCCACCAACGTTTAAAGCTTCAGAAGATCTTGCCGTAATTGATTATAACACATTAAACATAAAAATTTAAATTTTGGTTGTCATTCCAAATGCCATCAAAACCTCAGCAAGGTAGTTTATGTGTTGTTGCACTACAAAAAGAAGAGAAACTTGAACATAACTTGTGCATTCTTGCACTCAACTTAGGGTCAAATAAGGTTCTAACTACTTATCAATGACAAGGAAATTTAATATATGGGAACTGAAAATGTCCTTGTCTAAAAATAATGTTGAAAACTATTTTTGTTTATTGTTTTAAATCAAGTACATTAGCAAGTATGTACAAAATATCATGCTTTCATCCTTTGTTTCATTAGATGATTCAACAAATAGATGTCAACAATGTTTGGTCTCAAATTTGATTTTAACCACTAGGTTAAAAAAGTCCAAAATTGACAATTTAATTTAGAATTAACTAAATACATGCTCAATGGGATGCAACTAGGGTGAAATGGCAATGCCATGTCATGTTGTTTACAATTGGTGGTGTTGTATATGACTTCTCCAAAGCAATTAAGGACTTTTTTAATCATAAATGTTGGCTGCAATTGAAAAATCAATAATAAATTGATAATTTTTCGCATAGTGATAATCAATAGTAGAAGTTGTAAAAGTATTTATAGTTCATATTTGCCATGATTTTTCTTTTAAATTCTATTTTTTTTTTAAATGATTGGTTTTGTAAATTTTAAGGTTTTGTACAAATTAATTTGTGTACACATAAAATTTTGTGAATTCACATTGTTATATATGACACCTTAATCATACATTAAGGTGTTGGATATAGTTGTTTGAGGTAAAATTACATAAAAACTTATTTACAATTACCTCATGCCATCAACATATTCAATTCACATAGAAACTTTTTGTTATTAAGATGTAATTTGTAAAAGGACAATTTCAAGTTGATTGTTAAATTAGCCATGTTGTAAGGGTTATAATGTTACAATTAAATGGACACTTCACAATGCTTCTTAGGCTAAATGTAAAATAGTCATAAATAGAAACTTGACTTGCAAATTTAGAAACATGGTTTACTTTGATGATCAATATTTAATAATTGAAAAACCATATGTTTAATATGCGTTGAACAAATAATTTTTTTAAAATGCAAGTTATATTTTTAACTGTCAAGAGCATATTATACTATAGACCTTTCAAACAAATATACTTGTACAAGAAATTTTAATGAATTTTTGAAATCTTCAACTTGATAGTGCCCCAATATGTATTACATATTCTCTAAAAATTTCAAACACTATAACTATAATCTAACAAAATTCTGTTGTGAAAGTGCAATTTTGGACTTTAAATTCATCAACATATAGTTTGAAACATGTTTGAAAATTAATTTTATCATTTACTAGATTTTCTTTTACTATACTCAAACTAGTACAAATTGCCATGGATCATATTATTATGATTTTCAAATGACAAGTACTTAAAAAAAATTACCTAAGACCTCATGCTCTTTTTGTCTCTTGTAACTAAGTCCTGTAGTGAAATGATTGAGAAGCAAAAAAACACCACCATAGAGACTAGAGCAAGAGTAGTATGCTGTGTTTGTGGCCACAAAAGAGGACATAGGTAGTGAAGTTACCTGTTGTTGAACTTGTGAGCAGCAAAAGGAAGAGCTAAGTTCATATAGATTTCCCTTTTTCTGACTTAGGGTCCTTACAAAAAGCTCACTTTTTTCATATGTCTAGTTGCTTGGTTGCTAAATGGGTAGTTAGAATTTGGAGTTGCTCTTGACTTTCTCATGACTTAAGAAAGGGACAAAGAAGCATTTCCACACCAACTTAAGCTGGACACGTTTGGTAAGTGGGGCCAGACTGAACCAGGACCCCACCAGCACACGGAGTATGGATATAGCCTATTTTGTGTATATAGTCCAAAATTTCTTCATCTTCAATGGTGCATTCACACTTGACATTAAGTCCGTGTTAAATGAAAATTTAGGTGGCTTCCTAGGTGGCACCCAATGTTAATCCATGATGGCTTAATGTTAAGTGAATGTTAGTTTAATATAAAATCTTCATGATAAATAAGTTGAGTCATAAATGACTAGCATGGTGTTAGGGGACTCCAAACTTGAGTACCTAACATGAAGTGTGAATGCACCTTTAAATTCCTGTCCCACAACTAACAGTGGCATTTAGTTAGCTATGTACTGACCATCCCACACATGGATCTACTGACCTACCTACTGGCTAGCCAACAATTGTCTAACCTCCTCACCTAGATAATATTTTATAGTAACCATTTCTATTTGCCACCTAGTGTTGTAAATTGTACAGGTCTTAAACCCTAACTAAACCCTACCAATGACTTACCCACTAATTACCTATGTACATGGGTAGTTAGTGGAAGATGTTGAATATCCTCTCTAATGAGCTTTGTGGGGGTGGGGGGGCGGGCGAGGGTTGTTTAGAATGGTGTAAAACAAGAGAATTAGGTGTGTGACACTTTGTGTGAAGCCTTGTGGTTTTGCACATGTTTTGATTGATGAAGGCTTATTAAACTCCATAAAATTATTTGGCACATCTTGCTTTTATTTCCCAAATTGATGCTATGACTAGGAGAATTCTTGGCTCTCTTTTGGGAGGTTGAATTCTACTGTGGGATTGCAGAACAAGTACGATGAAAAAAAATCAATTTCTTGGTTTTGTTGCAGAACAAGCAAAACTGTGCAATTTTTGCATCCTATGCAAAGAAACAAGCTCGTGCAAAACCACACAAGGCAGAAGGAGGAAAAAAAAGGTACAGATAGGGCGTCAGACAGAGCTTGTTGGAGGGTGTTTAGAGTCTTGCCTACTAGCCTCTAAGTTAGTTAACTACGCAGTGTGAGGTTGAAGTAGGAGGGTTTACACTACAGGTTACTGAGGTGGAACCTTGAGAACACAACCAGTTGTGGGTGCCTGTTTTCCAATGATGGTGCAATGCTGGTGGGTGCTGGGTGAGATATAACATTTCAGTTATAGGTGGGCCCTCATGTCCTAGACATGCCAGGCTCCAGCCTGCTGCAGCAGTAATGGGCTCAGCTTGCAGCTCTCCCCCTTCCCTTGCATGTCCTAGACCCCAGAGCTTTAGACGGCCCTAATGGATTAGTCTGAGTAGAATCATAATGAAAACCGCGTTCTTGCACCAGTAGTCTCCGGCCACGGAATGATGGACACGGACTGCAGCTGACGAATGCAAGAGAAGTGAAGCCAACAATCATTTAGTAGATAGTACCGACTATGCGACTGCGTACGTACACCTTGAGATTGATCATGAAACCGCGTTCTTGACTGAGCTCAGATGTCTGATTACGGCCAGAGTGACCCGACACCCACCAGTGCACCAATGTGGATGGATGGTGCAATCTTTTCGATCCCTGTGGCATCCCAGGTTGACATTTTTTGTTTGCCGTTTCTCAGCCCTGATTTCAACTTTTTTTTGCAACTTTATTTTCTCCCCGCCCCCTTCCCAATTTTTTTTTCCCCCTGATCTCAGGTTTTTTTTTGGGAACTTTATTTCCTCCCCACCCCACATCCAGTTTCTTTTTTTTATCTTTTGAAACTTTTCTCTCCCACCCACCTACTAACCCCCACTGTCCCCCTCTGACCTACTCGCCTATATATTTAAATTAAAAGTAAACTCTTCCCCATCTACCTACTCACTTATAAATTTAAAATGTGCTACTTTCATCTCCACCCACCTACCCAGCCCCCCATTGATTTATCTACTTACCTGCCCTTCCACCTTCCTACCTACCAACAGTTTAAGTAAGTACCTACCAAACCCCACCTACATAGCTACACCTATCTACATGGTTGCCACTCCAATAGACCCCCAACGGTCAACAATGATGAGGAAAGAATAAAATAGAGGTATTGCATGGAGCTTGGTATTGTTCATTCAAACAAATAAATAAGGAGACGATTAAAATATTTGACACACACTATATAAGGGTATTGCAGGTTATGCTTTGAGAATGTTTTCCATGGGGGTATTGCAAACCAAGTGGATAATCAAAACAATACAAAGCTCCAATTCAATTTAGACACATTTAACATATGTTATATTCAAGTTCATAAAACAAAGTACTCAATGAAGATGCAATACCCTATTTTGGGTAACCTTGAAACAGTTTCGACTCCATATCATAACCTTTGAAACTTGGAGAAGTAATGTGTAACCCTAACAAAACCTAAAAGGAAAGCAATACCTTCATTGGGTTATATTGTAACAACATGGGCTGAATTATTTTGGTCTAAGATAATAGAGGGGTATTGCTCATGCTTAAAAAGACGCACTAAACATGCAATACCCCTCTTAGGGTATCCAAGAAATACATTAGGTTCCATAAATTATCTTTTGACATGTGGAGGGGTATTGTGTAGCCCTACGAAAACCAACAAGGAAACCAATACCCTCATTAGTTGTATTCTATAGTTAAACACCATGGGTTTACACTATTGGAAGGGTATTGCATTACCATACCAAAACATAGAAAAAAAAATATTCAAATCATATTACGATAATATCCTAAACCATTAAACAAATTTAAAAACACATTTAAAAAAAATTTATTCCATGTTCAATATATCATGCTATACATATTGATTCAAGTAAATGAAGGTATTTCAAAGTTGGTCACATTGATGGTAGAAGGTCATTTGAACAAAGTTATGGAGTTTAAATGCAATACCCATATCATATTGTGATAATCCATTAACCATGAAACATAATAATATATTTTAAATATTTGATTCCTTGCTAATACATCATGAAATTCATGTTTTGAAAATTATTTGTTCACCTTTCAATATGATTTAACATATATAAAAATGAAGATAAAGTGAAATTGATGGTATGGGGGTTTAAGGTTTAATGTAAAATTTACTATTTAATGTTATAAATTCATAGTTTGTAAAAATAAAAAAAATTAACATTCATGTTTAACATTTCTTCAATGACGTACATTTAAAAAAAATTCCCTTTTAAAGTTTTAAACTCATTTCAAAAAAAAAAAACATAAAGTCTATAATTTCATAAGATTTTAATGTTTATCTTAAAAAAATTTAAAGCACATGATCTTTTACTATTTTTAATGTTTCACATAAAAATAAAAAATGATCTTTCCCATATATTGATCCTATATATGATTGAAAATTTATTTAAAACTTTTTTGACATATAATAGATATTTTTTAGGCTAAAATAATTATATAGTAGGTTTGCAATATTTTATATTCTATAAAATATAACATAAGTCTTTATGTAAATTTTATTTTTTATGATGTATAATGTTGGCTTAAATATTGTTCAAAATATATTGTTATTTGTAACATATTGAATAACACATTATATATGATTAATTATATTATGGAATTATATTGTTGATTCATTTTAATACATATAATATCTTCATATTTATTTATAATAAGATAATAATTGATTAAAATTATATATATAAACCCATGGTTATGTATAATGCAATTTTTTTTATAAACTTTATTTTCAATGAGAATTTAAAAATTCCAAAAGATAATTATTAACATTGTTAACTTGATGGGTAGAGAGGTTCTAGTAAATTCAAGAGTAAGCAATCCTTCTTTTGACAATTGATTTTGACTAATAGGATTTACAACTTGTGTTACACCCATTGATCTACCTTTTCATGAGGCTTCTTTTTCAAATTCTTTACAAATGGATACCCATCTTTTTTTTGTTCAAAAAACTTCCTCTCAAGTTTTATGCAGATGGGTTTCCATATATCTTTTTTGTTCAAGAACTTTTATTCTCAAGTTCTTTGCAAATTGGTACCCATGTTTTCTTTTCTCAAGATCTCTATGAAAATTCAAGTTGTAGATCCAACTCATGAACAAATCAAATATGTTCAAAGCTCCATAAAATCAACCCAAGTTTGAAGCTCCATCAAGAACTCTTATTTTTGAACAAATCCATTGCCAACCAACCTAATTAATTCAAATAAACTAAGTTTGGAACTGTGGCTTGAAATCAACTGTCCCTTGGAAGCTTCATGGAAGTACTTGAATAATCATGTGTGATGTGGTGTTGTGTTAATTTGTATTTTTGCATTTTGCTCATTCTACTTATGGTGGATTCCTTGCAAGGTATAATGAAAATGGGAGTACTAGTAATGTGAAGGTGATGAATCATGTTGATATGTTATTGTGGGCGATGGATCATCCACCACCCACAAAGATGTGTATGGTATTAACCTTACAGGATGGTGCATTCAGGGATGTGGTACATTAGTTACATGCCCCTAAAGGTATGACATCTTGGTGGTTGACATTTTTCTTGAATATTTCTTTTTTAGTTTATTTCCAAAGTAGTCACATTAGCAATAAGAACAACTCAAATGCTCTACAATAACAATAATGGCTACAAAAAATTAATAATGTGATGCTTGAAATTCAAGCAACAAATATATTGTTCTTTTTCTTACTACACCTACCTTGAAAAATGTAGTGGCACCATTGTCAAATGAAAGAGAAGAAGAATAGTACAAGAAAAAGCATGATAAAAAAACCAATTAACTTCCATAGTGTTCCAAAGTTTCCTCCTCTTTCTACAATGGTAGTTCAGATTCCTAGGCCATCAAAAGATCATTATCAACAAAAAATGGTGAAGACCCACCCACCCACCCACTTCTTTTCCAATCTTCAACTCCATTTTGAGAACATCCACATCTTTCCTAAGGTTTTTTGCATCCCTTAGGGTATTTAAATTTTGACCGCTTGAATCATTTCAAGCATACAAGTAACACATAGTTTGTTTCAAGTGACCAACTGACCCATGAAATCCCTCAAAAAAGTTTGTTGGGAAAAAATTGTCTTCATCATTAGTCATGGAGGGAACCAACCATTTGAGGAAAAACCTTGACAATATTTGATGAAAAAATTATGAATGTTGTTGTGACAAGGGTTTCATTTGCCTAATCACTTGGTGCCCATGGTGTTTGCAAAAAACCCCAAATAGGGTATTGCTTTCCTTCTAGGTTTTGGTATGGTTATGGAATACCCCTCCAAGATTTTTTAGATATGTTATCGAGCCAAAGGTAATATACCCTAAAAGGGGTATTGCATGTGCATTGAATAATTCTAGGCACAAGCAATACCCCTCCAATAGCCTAGACCAAAATAATTCAATTCATGGTGTTTACAAAATACCCTCATGAAGGTGTTGCTTTCCTTCTAAGTTTGAACTTGTTATTTTTTTGGGTAAAGAAAGATTTTTTGGTTTGAATGCAAGATTATAATCAATTTTTTGAAATTTTCATTAAACTTAGATATAAGAATATGTGAGAATTTATTTCTAACTGTTAACCCAAGATGTTGTAAAATGAAAGTAAAGTGCCTTAAATTTAAAAAATGGGTGGTCCATGTGTTACAAAAATGTGCAAAAAATGTCTAAAATGAGTCTAAAACAACTCGACCCTAAAATTGGGAGCATGTCATAATGGTAAATATTTGGTTGCCTCAAAGATAAATTGCTACCCTAAACAATTGCTAAAAAGGGTATTGCATTCATGGTGGTTTGTTTTTAAGTAATCTACAATTTGCTTTGCAATTCTAGATCAGGTGATCTCTATAAAAGAAGTAGAAAACTCACCTAGATCTCAATTCAAAATATTGCTCAAGTAATTTAAATCACCAAACTAAATAATTCCAACTTTTAATTTATTCCATGATGACAATGAATTTTAATTTTTTGAAAAAACTAATTCACAAAATCATTCTTGCAATCTAGACATGTATCTTGTTATATACTACTACATTTGAGTAGGAATCATATTGAGAGCTTTAGGTACTTATGAAGATCTATCATCACATTGAAGCCGATGAAAAAAGTGTGAAGTTGGGCACCCCAAACATTAGCAATTTCAATGTTGTTGAAATGTTGTGATGCCACTATAGCCATTAAAGAGGAATCCAAACCTCCAAACAAAAACACTCCAAATGGCACATTGGTCATGAGCCTCTTGATAATTGCCTACTAAGTCATGTCCAACCACATCCATATAATAGATCTTTGTCAATATTGGATTTGCAAGCTCAAGTAAAAACTCCTTACAATAATGATTCCCTAATCAATTTTCAGCAAGTTCTTTTCCAAATTTTATGTTAAACTTTCCCCATGAATTTCACAAATAGATTTGTGTTTTTGAAACTTGTGACAAATCCTTGAAAACATGGATGTAGAGAAACAGACAAAGATAGATTCTAAAGAGTTAGTGAGATGAGAAAAACATGGGTGGAGACCAATCACCTTTTCGAAGGCAACATGGAACATTGCTGGATCATATGGAGTGTAAGGGATGATGGACTATGAGTAATAGGATGGGTTGAAATATATGCAAAATCATCTTGCATGCATCAAAGATGATCAAATAGAAATTCCAAGAAACTTCAACATTTGGCATGATCAAATATGGCTTGAGGGTATTGGGAAATTATTCTTGAAAATATAAATTTAGAACAATTTGCAACAAGAAGTTTTGATATTCATTTAGATTTTGTAGTAGAAAGCTTTTGTTTGTTGTTGCTTTTAACTTGATTTGCGTGACTGGATGTAGCTTGGTGGGAAAATCTCAAAACCTTCACAATCATCTTTCAATTCCATCATCTTCAAAACAAAGTACACGACCCTTGCACCACAAAAAAACAAGTAGATGATGAGATTTCAATCCATGTTGTTGATCATATTCTTGCCTATAGTTCTCCTACTTCAATTTACAACAATAAGTCTTGTTGCTATAAGCTGAGATGGAATTGTAGGAAGGAAAGTTGATGGAGTTGGTACCATCGTTTCCCCAACCTAGGTAGGGTGGTGTTATGTAGAAGAAGAGACAAAAGAAAATGACGGTGACATCGTTGTCATTTTCTTCACATAAAGAAAATGCAAAAAATTAGAAAGGAGGAGGAGAAAAAAACTTACTTTCAAGCTCCCACTTTTGCCACCACCATGAAGCTCCTCTTGTTTTCACACTTTTATTGCCACCATGTTGAAGATCTTTTTGTTAGGGCACTCCTAAAGCTCCTAGCCCTTGAAACTCTTGTGGATTTTGCGCTTTTGAAGTTTTAAACTACTCAAGTTCTTTCTAGGTCAGAAGCTTTAACGTGGAAGTGAATGTAAAAGGGGGTGGGGTGGGGTGGGGGTCAGTAGGATGAAGGAGGTAGGTGGGTTGGTAGGAAAAAAGGTAGTAAATGGGTTGGGGTAGGTAAGAGCTTCCCAAAAAAAACTTGGGGTTATGGGGGGGCCAAAAAAAAATGATAAAAAATTGTTCCCAAAAAAAGCTCTTAAAATAGGGAAAATATTTAGCTAGGAAAAAAAGGAAAAGAAGAAAAATACATATACTTACCAAGTAAACCAACATTTGGGGGATAGTTTCATCCATGAAATCTCATAAGGGGATTTTTTGGATGGTGCATTGGTGGGTGTTGGGTCACTCAAGTCACCTAATTACAAGCAATAACTACTACTTGGTAGTGAAATGGTTGAAAGTTGAGAATAGTTGGCTAGCCTAATTGGAATAAGGGCCTAATTGGGGTAAAATGTATGTGAATAGTGGCTATTTCAATTTTGACAAAGTGGGAATTTAGGTAATAGTGGAAAAACTTGTGAAGCCATTTGGCGAATCTTGGAGGATTAGAATGGCAACTTTTGGCAAAAAAAAAGACATGGCCAATAATTTAAGCTTCTTAAAAGATTAAAAACAAGCAATTTTTACAAGTTCCTAAAATTCAAGATTGAACTTGGAATCACATGAACAAATTATAATGCATAAAAAATGAATTGACAACTCATGTGAAGGGGTTGAACCCTTGTCCCAAAGGACATTGCACCCAATGGTAACACATGGTCTTGACTTGCAAATCACACATCAATTTAGGGATGCAAAGAAAATTAGATGGGATTTAAGAAAGAAGGAACAATTTTCCTCAAAGCTCAAATTGGTTGTCATCATGGAAATTGAGGGTTGTTTGTTCCAATGTACCAAATTAAAGTTACATTACATCAACTTCAAAAATCTTTTCATGCTTTTTCATCAATCAATTGAAGTTGTTATGACATCATCATATATAATCATATTAATAGTATAGAACAATTGTGCAAACATACACACCATCAATTCCATATGTTCATAAAGTTGATTTCAAAATCTTGTTTTCATGAATGTGAAGGTTTTTTTTATCTTCCACAAATTCTATAATTTGAACCACAACAAATTCTATCATTGTCATGAACTCAAAATCGACCACATAACAATTGATTGGAAAAAAAAATCTTCCAATGTTTGGACATTGGATTGAGATCCATGGGGTAATCCATAGCCCATTGAGCATTGGACATCATTATAATCTTGAAAAAAGAAGTTTGTAGGTCCATAATATTCACATCAAGAATTGATGGGATCCAAGTTTGCATTGATCCAAGCCTTTTGGGTTGATAGTAAAAGCCTTTAAAATGGCCATATGAATATGAAAGATCTATTCACATGAAGATTTCAACTAGTATTATGGATACTCCTACCTCAAAACATCCATCACATCTTGGGTAGGAAATTGCTTTTCAAGTTCATCATTGACTTTAATCATTATTTTAAAACATTGTTTTTGTACATTGCTAATGGTTTGTTGGAAAGTAACATGAGTTATAAACACATAGAATGATGTTTCAAGACAATGATAGTGCAACATGATGGAACTATCAACAATTTTTAAGTTTGACTTCTCCAAACTAGTATTCAAATCAAGTGTTTGTTCATGCACCACCACATTTAATGTCCCATTCATGATCAAGTTTTGATACACATTGAACATGTTGTTCATGTAAGCATTTTAATAGTCAAAGTACCAATGGTAAAAAATTGCTTAACACAATTTGATTATAGGAACAAGATCTCATATAAAACACTACCAAAATTGGGAAAATTTAATCAATTCATTCAACATTTTAAGCATGGGCATGATACAAAAGAGCCCCAACATTACCTCCCAAGTCATAAAACAATTTTAAAATATTGACAACTTAGTTAATAGTGTTGACATTTTGATGCATTTTCAAAACTAGGGGTGTATGCATTGTTTAGTGATTCATTTGAAGTAAATACAACATTCACAAGTGTCACAAGCAAGTTTCTATAAATGATCCATATGAATATAATTCTAAATTCTAATATTTCATTAGTGTAACTTTTAATTACTAAAGTTTCAATCACTTATGAAACTTTTGAAAATTAGGTTGAAACTTATATTGAAAAAGGTTGTGAACTAGTATGATGAAATTATTTTGAAAAACCTTAAAAGAAAAACCCATAAATTCCATAAGAATAAAGCTCATTTACATATTTTAATTATGTACCCGATGGGCATAAAAAAATTTAACAAATGAAAAAAAATTCATTTCACAAAGGTTTTTTGAAAACAAGGTCCAATTTTGATCTTTTGAAAGTTCATAACTACCATTTAGTTAAAGTTTCACCCAAAAAAATTGACATCCAACTTATGATTCCATTTTCCCTCCCATGTTTAATCACTATAAACAATTTGGAATGGAATTTAATCTAAATTATTGAATTTCTTAATAATCTAATCAATTGATTAGTTTATATTTTTAACTTAAAAAATCCACTATTCATGATAATGAATGTAGTATTTGAAAAAAATAATTGTATAAATGTCATCATAATCAAGTTGTTAGTTTGGAATGACTCATCATTTAATGTATTTAAGATTAAATTATTCACCATAAACATTTAAACATAAAACACCATGCATAAATTGTTATTATGATTTCAAAAATGACCCACCATATTTTGCATTCACCCTAATGCACAACCTTTAGATATTTAAAAAAAAATTGGGAGTATCATTAATTTATCCAATAGGTTTTGATGTTCGTCAAAATTCATTGACCCTTTGTTTCCATAATGTTAGCCAATTTAACAAACTCTTAAATATTTTTTGAACCAATCACAAACTTAACATTTCACAACTTAATAATGGAAATTATGCAAAATTCATTCATTCGTGTCTCGTACATTCGCATATTGATATTGTGCATTAAAAACACATTTGACACATAAATTTATAAGAATATGCATAATTTGTGTGACATTTATTCATTCATAGGTTTGTATTTCATCGATCAACACATTTATTCATGTGTCAAACATGTTTTCAATGCATGATATTTGTGTGCAAAATGTTCAAACCTATTAATGAATGAACTTTGCACGACTTCTATTATTAATTTGTCACATGCTAAATTTGTGATGTATAAGAAAAATATGCATACAAATTTTGTATTACATTCTTAATTTTTCCCACAATGCCTAGCTTGGAAAAAAATTTGACCACCAAAATTTGTGTGGTGGGTCATAATGCACACTAATTAGGAATGGTGCATTTGGGTCCATTCATGATTGGGGTACCAAAAAGGAATGTTTAATTGAAGAAGGACTACAAAGGACAACTTTGGATTTTTTCTTACTTTACATTATTATAATTATAATGGATTGTTGTATGCCAATAGATAAAATGGTGTCTTCTTAAATAAATAAAATATTTAAAAAAATTTGGATACTATGTAAATGTCATTTTGAGTGCTATAAATTAAAATAATCAAGTGTTTAAACTGCATTTTAAAAAAAAGAATCAAAAGGAATGCATAAAATCATACAAATTTTTTTAAATCTTGAAATTTTGAAAGAAAAGGGTGCAAGGCAAAGAACTTATTTTATAAATCATTTGATGAAAAAATTATGTTTAATGAGTTCATAATGTTTAGCTTTAGATGCATATCACATGTGCATGAAATATTTTTGTTGAAAAACATTTCTTGTTGTCCATTGAAACTAATTTTGGAAATTTCTAGGATTTTTTACATTTCTAGCATTAAACCAAAATATTCATACACAATTATGTATGAATGTGAATAATCATCATTAACACATGAATTATCTTATATTGGACTACTGAGTTTTATTCACTAAAATTTGCTTCATATGTAAATGTTATTTGTAAAATGTAGTTCTAAAAAGTCTTCAAGTCTTTTTTTCCCTTTTTGGTACCCCAACCATGAATGGACCCCATTTTGATGATCTTTTAACTAAATTATCACACTTGTTTTGACACTTTAAACACACTCACCCTATCAACTCCAAATCTGGTTAATTTTTGGATGTAATTTTATATTAATCAAATCACCCAAAAACACCATGACATCCACTACAATGCATATTATATTATAAAAAATGGCCCCATCAACCACTTGCTACAAGGATAATAATAATGGAGTCCATTGTCAATGTTCAACAAAATAGGCATGAATGGAAACCCATAATTGTTAATCATTAATTGTTATTCCATCACAAGAAAAGGGATTGAATTGAAGGCCTTTGATTAGATATTTGGTTTTGTTGACAACCAACTCATGCATGTAAAATACCACCTTCCAATGGCCATTTGTGTTTGATTAATGGGTTTTTGGAAGGTTTTTGACATTAAGGAAATGTAATAGCTTGTTCAAGCTTTCCTAATTAGTCACAAGTCTACTTTCAATTAACATGTGGAAACAAATAAAAAATGTTATTAGTTTTTTCTACCCTTTTCAACATGGCAGATTTGCTTGAAAAATATATCTTTCCTAGTTATTGCATATAATTTCTCATTCTAGGCATGAATAAATTTTTTATTCATGTAGTGTTCACCAACACTATGAACTCTTGGGGTTATCATTAAAGCCTTCCTCTTTCCACCTTATTTCTAGAGGCTAGATCCGATTTAAGGGGTAACAATTTTTGCTTTCCTTTTATTTTGGTATATACCTTACATCTAACTTGATGCACTTTTCCATGTTCATCTATCATAAACTTAACCCATGGAAATTTAATAATACAAGCATCTTAAAAAAATCCTATTTTGTTCATATTTCTTCCTTTTCCTTTTAGTTTTTTTACAAAATTGAAAAATTTACATTATAAATGGGTTCAACAAAAAAGGGGGTTTAGTTGTCACTACAAGATGTAAAATTGATTGATTTAGCTTGAGAAAAGAACTAATGGAACTTAAAGTTTTGATGAGGTTGCAATGGGGGCAAGTTCAATGAAAAGGACTACATAGTGAAAATAAGGAATAACAAGAACAAACGAACATTAAACCTTAAACCTTTAACTTTAATGAATTGAATGAGAGTTGCTCAAAGAAAAACAAAGATTCAATTGAATGCAATGCAAGAATGACAATTACAAGAACTTACCTTCGCAATGTGCAACTACTACTTTGTGCATTCACTGCGGTCTGCGTACTCGACATATATATCCCCGTCTCGTCATGATGTCTTGCAGTCTATAAAGCTAGGTTAGGGAGATTGTAACCTTGAAGAGTAGTAGTCGCAGCTTTTCACACAGTCTACAAAACATTACTCACGTGTAGATGCAACTGACTTCAAAATGTTTGAACCCACAGGAGAGCGCCCGATAGATCTGCACTGATACGCATCTGCAGGAAGTCATGGGTTACCATGAGAAGTTGCAGCCGGACATGAATATGATGTCGCCATTGCGGATGTTTGACGTAGCAGTCGTTGTCATGGCGCTGCTGTCATGCGTTTCTGTTCCCTTGACACTAGTACAAGCCCAACCAGGTGCGATCAGCTTATAGCAAAGCTGTGTGCTTGATTGATTCCGTGATCTTGCTCTAGTTCTCATGCTGAATGTCTCACACGCACAGTGTGATTTGTACAGGGTTTATCAGTATCGACTGCGG
>Ga0209208_10006229_pt1 | contig 16452 bp, 10 predicted proteins | sample S1TSphfallax_3_FD_187694 | JGI IMG/M metagenome (GOLD analysis project Ga0209208, IMG submission 187694) | Host-associated microbial communities from peat moss isolated from Minnesota, USA - S1T2_Fd - Sphagnum fallax MG (SPAdes) (version 2) | ecosystem: Host-associated > Plants > Peat moss >...
CCATCGCGGTTTCTCGCACTCGCAGAATCGCTACCAGACTCCGCTCGCGAATCTGACGATGGCCTATACAGAGCCGTCGACATCTACCTCGAGGTCAGTGTATCTGCTACTATCCGAAAGCTGTAATTGCAGTTTCTGACACAATTTCTTCAGAATCCCAACTAAACTCAGCTCAGATTCATCGTCGGACATTTTGCTGTGTCGCTTATGCAATCTTGTTTTGATTTTCGAAGTGCATCCTCTCTAAACCCTAAACCCTGCAAAATATGTGCTCTGCCTGATTGTTTCAAGGAATGTGACCATCTTGTAATTTAGTTTTGTGAAGATTACTGCAAAAGATGGAGCTGACCTTTCACATGCTTGACATGCTTCTGTATATGCAGGCTCATCCAAGTATAAATGAGCCTGATGCGTCAAGGCTCTTCAAGGTGATCTCCTACCAGAAACTAGGTGCTGAAACATGCAGAGCTGCAGCTCAGAACCCAAGGTTTCCTCCAAGCTTTGTTATCCAGTTAGCACTTGTGCAGTTGAGGGCATCAAACGAGGGCTCATTGTGCAGCAGCAGGGATACAGAAAGCTCATTGTCTTCAACAACATCCAAAGGCTCCCCACGAGTTGGACAGCAAACAGTGGTGCATGTGCAATGCTCGCACTTTGAGTTCACCCTCCGACAAATTCAGCCAGACAAGAAGATGAGAGATACTTCCAGACCAGAGAGAACAAACTCATCAACTCTCCAGTGTGTAAAGAAGACTGAGTCCAGAATGAGCTCCTTTGATTCAGAACACTCTTCTGGTAAGCGCTCCAGGTTAGAGATGATATCAGGCTTTCACAGATTGAAGCAGCTCTTCCACTCCAAGTCTAGACAGCACTGAATCAGAGATCCAGCTCCACTGTATTGAGGTCTGGATGAACACACAAACTTTCCATACAACAGCACTTCGAGGTTTTTTTGTACACATTATGGGGTAAATAGTACATATTTTCATTTGCAGCTCTGTTTTGAGCTGCAGATGTTTCTTCTAAATGTGGTGTGGTGAATTTTCTTTAGCATGTTTCCAGAGATGGATTTTGTAACAACCTTGGTGCTTTTCATAAGGCCTTATGTTTCCATCAATTGTTTTGATAATCTTGGTATATACTTTGGTTGAGACTGAATTCTGGCTTCCTGTTTTCTTAGCTTACAGTATAAATTTATGAGATCAGATTGTATGCTGCTAGTAGTGTTGGACACTGATTAATGGTTTGCCAAGAGTTTTGGGTGAATTGTTATAGACTTATCTGCAGTGATGAAGATAATATCACTGTTGGGAGGTGATGAACCCAGTGGGTACACATGGCAGCTCATCACTGCTATTTATGATGAAGTTGATGGTCTGACACTTGTGAGCAATTCTTTCTCTCTCTCAGAAGGTTATCACTGTTGAGGAGATTTCCTTGCATTTTCATATATATATATATGTTCTGCTAATAGTCTGTATGTGCTCTTCACTTGGCTTGCATGACATCTGAATCCAGGTGAGTCAACTTGATTTTTCAGCAAAACACCAAGTTGCGAGACTTGAGAATGGGATTTCCATTGAAGATCAATCAATGAATGATCAATGGTAATGGTTTTTAGAAGCCAGGATTTTGCTGAAGTGGGCAGTGTGGCAACTTGATACATCAGGTTGGTTTCCCCAACTAAGGGATGGCTTTTGGAATGAGCTGTCTTTTATTATAATAATAATAATAATAATATTCATTTGTTTATAATTTATTTATTTTGGGTCTTTCTCTCTTTGTCTTCAGTAGCTGTGAGTGGGTTGAACTATTGTTATATTATTATTTCTAACTCTTGTGAACTCCTTATTAGTTACAGCCAAGTTGAATATTAGTATGTCCTTATGACAAACTTTGAGTCGATTAAAAACATCTTTTGTAACTAGCAGATCTTCACCAGTGATTAGAATAATACTTTTCAAGCTTTTGCTTGCTTGAAAATCTTTCTCTCATTACCATTGGAACGAATCTCGAAGAAGTTGGAGCAACAAGAACCAAACTGATTGTGAGCATTTTGTTATGGACATGTTCACCAAATCTGAAAATTCTCAGTTAGATGTGATCATATAAGGCTCTTGGTGAGAGAGGTTGTTGGATGTCTTGTGATATGTTCCAAATCGGTGGAGTTCATTTTGGTGCAATTTATGCAAAAGAATGATCTCTATTGTGTCAGGTAAAGGCCCCAAGGGGATCCTGGAGAATGAAAGGGGCCTAGGACAAGGCTATGGCTGAGCAGCTAAACCCACATTTTGGTGGCCCTAAAACCTGTGGGCCCAACAAGAAGCAAAAGGCAAGGAATGTTAGTGTTTTTTTGTTTTTTTGGAAATTTGTTTTTTGCAGTCAAACTGGCAATCATCACTAGGAAGAATTTAGCCAAATTTGGCTATAAACCAGATATGAACGACAAATCTTTAATCATATTTCTATATTTTGAAGTAGAACCCAATATGAAAATTTGACCATTATTAGTATTATTGTTCTCACTTGGGATGGGATGATTGAGAACCTTGAAAATCATTTCGTTTTTGAATTTTGAATTTTTCTTTTGGGCAAAATTTTGCTAATAAAAAGAAGACTGACGTGACAAAGCATTCATCATAATTTCTTGACGGATGTAGTTCACAAGGCGAGAGGAGCCAGCGGCATGACCTTTTACACCCACGAGGTATTTTACACTGAAAGTGTAAGAGCTCTTCTGCATGCATAAGGTGAGTCTCTAGTCTTTTGATGAGGCACTGTTGATATCAGGCAGGTCCCAATATGAATCTTTTTTCAATGTAAATTTGCATTGTCTGTAGATGTGTAAGGATTACAAATGTGCATTTTGGGGTGTTGTCCCACCCCACTCCCTTGGACTTTATCCATGTTTAAGTACATGAACTGAAACACAGATAGAGATCATGAAGTTGTATTACCGATAGGAGGTTCTTACACCTACACAGTTCCTTAGAACTGGCAAGGGTTGCTTAGGGACCCTCGCACATATAGAAGTAGACATAATTTCCCTTACATTAAGGAGTAGGCTTTAAGACCCCTTCTCTTTCAAAGGAGGAATTATTTTTACATGTAAAGGTGCTTCTTCAAATATGTTAGTATGTTTCTCGGAATGGTTTTAAGATAGTCCTAAATTTTTTCTCTTGATTTTTTTTCACTTTTGTGTTATAAGAATTGATGAATGATGGTGCTGTTCAAGTACACAAGGAATTTTGTGAGTGTTTTTTACATGATGTATATATAGTTTGAAGCTTTTTTGGTTGGGAGATGGTAACAAGTAGCTATGACAAATGATGAGAAGTTTGGGGGGGGAACTTGAGAGTAGAGTCTAATTTTGAGTTTCTTAGTTTCTTCCCAACAACAAACAAATCCCTCTCTGAAAAGAAAAGGATTTTTATTCTTGAGTAGAGAAGGTTCTGCATGGATGGGGTTTCCATTGTACTTGAAGTAGAACAAAAGTTGGACAAAGAAATAAAATAATAATTGTGTGTAGCGCCTTTTAAACCTCTCTTTTTCAGGTGGGTGATTCTTGTCTTGACCATTACTATATCCCAAGGCTTTTCTGAAAACAACCAACCACCCAACTAACCAAACCCCAAGAAGAAAAGAACACCTAAAATTGAAGATTCCATTTGGAAAAGAATAGAATAAAAATATTGCTGATATTAAAGTTATCTGTAAAGTCACCCTCTCTTTCACCCCCTATCCTCTCTGCTTTCACCCCATATCCCCTCTTTCAGTGGTATCCACAAACTAATGAAATTTTATTAAATCTCAGTATGAAATGCTGAAACTCAGCATTTAATGTACAAGGTTTGAGAGTAATTGTAGTAGTTGAACAGGTAAGAGCAGTGAACTTATATGTAGCAGCAGTAGAGGCGCTCAGGAAAAAGGAAAGAGGGGATGAAACTCAGTTTCCCACCAAAATTGGATTGAGAAATTATTTTGGGTTCCAGTTTTTTCGTTTTGTAAAAGCTCACTTCCAGTTAAGCATTTGATGCCTTCAGTTAAGCATTTGAGGGACGAGGGGAGGAGTCTTATGCCTACTCGTTGAGAGTGTAGACTAATTATGCTTACTTATAGGTGTAAGATCCTTCCCACTATTAATGAGTAGGTCTTAAAACTCGTATCCGTCTTACAAGTTGTGGTGTAATGTATGTTTAAAGTTCAAGATAAGGTTTGTGGGTTTTTTGGGGGAGGAGATGTCCCAAAATGGGTTTGACTTGGTTAGGGTTGTCCTATGTCCCTTATTTTGGGAATTTGGGTCTCACCTTGGGAATTTGCCAATGTTGGGTAGATATTTGAAAAATTTGCTCTTTGAATCTCTTTTTAAAAAGTAATTTTCAAAGTCCAAAAAAGAAATTATTTATTTTAAAAAAAAAAACTCCAATTGATTTGGGCAATTTATTTCATTTGTTCAGATATCTGATATTCTCTATAAGAAAAATAATAACACTATGATCAAACACTCAATTGAATGAATGAATATTTGTATATATATATATATAATTTTATTTATTTATTTATTTTTGGGTGGAGGAAAACAAAAAGTCCACGAGAGTTTATTTGTTATGCAGAAAGAGCAGAACAAATAATCAAATGCAGCTTTGCTCATTTTCCTGGGAGCAATAAAAGCATAAAGTCATTTATTGAATGAAAATCTTATGTGCAGCCTTTATTAATCTAAAATAAAGATTTTTATTTTCTTTTTTCCTTCCAATTTTGTGTGATATGGAATATTTGGCAAAAATTCCCATAAATTTAGTAAAAAATGATTTAAATCTACACTGGAAAAAGACAAAAGGATCCAAATTGTTCCCAATATTATTATTATTATTATTATTATTTTCAAAAAAGAAATCACCAGTTGGCTAGCTTACAGTGATTTTTTTTTGGGGATGACAAAAATTTGGAAAAATTTGGAACCTTTAATTTTATAGTGTAAAGTAAACAAACAAAATGTTTTTTTAATGGGGGAAAAATCTCAAAACTTTCAAAACCACAAAACTGAAATTTGAAATTACAAATAAATAAATAAATAAATAAATAAATACTTTGTGTATATATATAACTGGTTAGCTAGCTTAATTGGTAAATAAATGCATGAATAATAATTACTTGGAGTAATGACTCTAATCCAACTGCCAAGCAAAAACAAAAGGGCAGTATGATTGACTAGGCAAGTCCTTCCTTTTCCTTACAAAGAAAACAAAGACTCATTCATTCTGCAAAACCAATGACACAAATGGAGAAAATTGAAACTTGCCACACTTTTGAAGTACTTGTACTTAGAAAAAAAAAGTCTACATAGTAACTTGATTACAGAGAGAGACCCATTAACAGAACAAAGAGCCCCACAATGTGGGCAATTAGTACACAGCTAATCATAGGAGAAGTTAGTAGCAGTTTAATCATGTGGTGTGTGTGTGTGTGTGAAGAGAGAGAGAGACAGACAGACACAGAGACACACAGAGACACAGAGAGAGAGTCAGTGAGTAGTAGCAGTTTGATGTCAGTCAGTCAATGGGATTTGAACACTCAGCCACTTTGTAGTGGTGCTGGTGGTGGTCCCCATGAGTTCCCCCTTAGCCACTACTAGACTGCACAGAGAGTAGTGTGTATGTCTATGTGTGTGTGTGTGTGTGTGCAGCCCAGATGGTTTTTTGCTACAAACTGTGTAAAAGTTGTTTGTCTTTGTGCTACTGCAGAGAATTTCTTTCTGCCTAGAGAAGAAGATCTCTCTCTCTCTCTCTCTCTCACTCCCATTTTTTTTTCTTTTTTTTTTTTCTCTTTCTTTCCCCCTTTTTTTTTTGGATTAAAGAATTGGTGGTGTGCAGAATGGATATGGCTCTCGTCAGCTTTCTGAAGAAGACTGCTGAAGAACAAGTGCCAGGACAGAGAGTTGTTACACCTAATCTTCCACCAGCTGTGACAACAACATGGGAGGAGGAGGGATCTAGAGGCAACTGGAGACGAAGAAGCTCCAAAGCTACCACCTTTAGAATGGTATATCTACTATCTACCACTACTACTGTAGACTACTCTCTAGTGTGTCTGATGACCTGGGACTCTCTTGTTTTTGCAACTGGATTACTTTGTGGGTTTTGGGTAGTTTTGGTATTTTTGTGTGTGTGTGTGTGTTTTTTCCCCTAGCTGCAGTAGCTATGGCAAATAGCTCAGTTGTGGCTGTGGGTGTGGGTGGGTACTGTTGCTTCTGTTGTTATTCCAAGAATGTGGAACAAGAGCTTCGAAGAAGAATATTGTTTGCAAAGAGTGAAGAGCTCGGTGTGGTGTGATGATGAAACTAAGCTCTGGTGGAGAGCTTGAAGCTTCTGTAGATAGAAAAATAGTTAAGGACAGGGAAGGTTTTGGGGTAGTTTTGCAGTCACCCATCGCTCTCTTTTTTGTTTCTGTGAGCCTTTGTTTGTGCAAGTTTATAGTTTGTGGGAAGAAAGTCTGTTCTTTTCTGGTTTCTAGTTACATAGTTGCTGTGGAAGAAAACGTTAGACAGCCCCAGGTTTTTTTTCCCTTTTTTTTTCCCCTGGATGCTGTTACTTGTCCAAAAGTTTAGAGAGGAGGTGTTTGCAAGGGCGAAGTCCAGCTATGAAGGAAATGAAGAAGCTTTGATGGGAGTTCAAGCTTGAAGCTTTGGGAAGGAGCTAGCTGCTTATAGTGTTTGGAAAAAGAGATTGGCAAGGTTTGAAAGACAACACACTCTCTTGAGTCTCATGTGTTTCTGGCAAGCCATTACTGCTTTACAAATGTGTCTTATTTCCTTCCATGTTATGCAGGAATGCCAAACAGCCCCTTTGTTTTTGTCATCATCATTGTTGGTGCTACAATTCCAACATTTAGAAAATGTTGCAAGGTTCAAGTCCAGCTATACTGTCTTGAAGCTCTGATGAAGCTCTGGGCAGCTCTGAAGGGAAGAAGAAGAAGAAGAAGAAGCTGTGAAAGTTTTTAGGAAACAAAGGTTATTTGAACCCTGGTTTTGGGGGACCTTTCCAGAGATTGGAAATCAGGTGGTTTTGTATTTGTAAAGCTTGTCCAGCTCATCCAGGGAAGCAGAGAAAATGGCAACTCTAACTCCTGGAGTGCTGGTAAAACTCCTTCAACACATCAACTCTGATGTGCGAGTCACAGGGGAGCATAGATCAGCTCTGCTGCAAGTCATAAGCATAATGCCGGCGCTTGCAGGTGGTGAGCTATGGCCTAACCAAGGCTTCTATATCAAAGTATCAGATTCCTCGCATGCAACATATGTCTCCCTTGCAGAAGAACATGAGGACCTTATTCTGAGTGATAAGCTTCAGCTTGGCCAGTTCATCCATGTTGACAGGCTTGAAGCTGGGTCTCCAGTTCCTCTTCTCAAGGGTGTGCGACCACTTCCAGGCAGACATCAATGTGTTGGGAGCCCTGAAGACTTGATTGCCACATCTGTTACATCAGTGCAACAAATCAGTAGTAGTAATGTTGTCATACCTTCTCACCCTAACACTTCTCTCTCAGACTCTCTTCTTCAATCAACCCTCATTCAAGAGCAACAACAACCTAGGCCTGTAACCCCTTCGAAAAGGTTTGACCCAAATCCATTGTCCAAAGCTTCATCTGAGAGGCTTCCTGTCTCTTCCAATGCTGTAAGTGGGTCTGAGTCCAATACCAATCCCAAGCCTGCAAGCAGGAACTCTCTCGGACTCAACAGTTTTCAAGTTCAGTATGAAGAGATTGGGATTTCACCAGAAAAGTCTGTTGTGAGCAACTTTGATACAAAACTCACAGAGAGACTGACTCGCAACACTTTACAAAAGGTTCACTCCTCAACCAATGAAGATGTTGAGGCAGCAAAGCAGCAGAAGAAAGATGAGTTGAGGTCAGGTTCTCGACCCAGAGGAAGATTGGTGAAATCCAAGGTTTTTTCAGATTTATCTACATCATCTGTGATGCCAAACCCTCGTCCCCGCTTGAGTTCCCCTTTGAAGGTGCATTCAAGCTTGCCTTCTTTTATCACAGATCCAAAAACCTCACCGAAGCTTGGATCTGGAGTGGTGCCTCAGCTGTCACCCAGGATTAGGATAGCTCGAATGTCAGCCCCTGAAGATAGAAGAACTTCTTCCAAGGAAGTTCATATCCTTGTTTCTTCATCTAGGTCTAAGTCTACAACTGTCAGAAGATCATTCACTGCAAACAAGGGCTTGTCTAGACACAGTTTGGGAGACAAGGTTAAGCGGTTGTCAGGTGGAGCATATCCAAATGGGGATCATATGCTTGCTATGAGTCCCAAGGGTTCACGAAAAAGCTGGGAGGGCACTGGTGCAACAAAGGATGGCAAAGATCAGAGCACCTCTAAACAAGCCAGAGGCAAAACAAAATCCACTGTGAGTGCACTGCACTGCAATCCACTGCATCACTTCCTTATTGGTTTTTTAGGTTTAATGTGTGACTTTCATTCTCTGAAGATGACAGCAAAATCTAAGGGGTATGGTGACTAAGGTGAATTTACATTTTCTTCGATCCTTGCTGGTGAAAATTCTTCTTATTAAATCCATGTCATCTGTAGGTTGCTCCAACAAGGAAGCTCAGTGATAGTTATGTGAATGCGGCACTGATCAAGAATCAAGATAAGACAATTTCTTCATCATCTCCAAAACCATCTTTGCTGAAAATGAGTACAAAGGATGCAAACCAGACACCGGCAAAGAGAGCAACCCATGTGGTGGAACAAAGTCCCTCCCTAAGTACACATATGGAAGTTGTTCTCAGCAAAAAATGGACGGATGGCAGTGTGTCATGGGACTCACTTCCAACAGCTCTGGCATCACTTGGCAAGGTACTAGTTGTGCAATCTCTGGAGGGCTTGGCACTTTTGTATTTTATCTGTTTGCATCTTCTGTTGTTTGTGAGGGAGATGATGAGATTTTCCTATTCACAAATTGCAATCATCCCGTGGATCAAGCAATCCTGTCAGTGGGTTTATAAAGTTGTATTAGGGTTTCATCAAAAAACCCTAACTAGAAAAATCTTAAACTGGGATATCTGCTCCTCGTGATAGACACACAATCGTTTGATTGTGATTGTGTTCGTGCTTGTTGGTTCTAGGTGTAGTAGTTGCTTACATAGAGAGTATCTCATATGGACGGATTTGTGTGCATGTTTTTCAATCTCTAGGAGGTCACACAGCTCCGTGATGCTGCTTCAATAGCAGCAGCTGAAGCTCTGCAGGAGGCTTCGGCAGCTGAGGCTCTTGTTCGCAGTCTGAGGCAAGTTCAAATATCACCCAAGTTACCAAGATAATCTCTGTTGAATTTTTTCTGTGTCACAGTTGGGAGTGTGTATCGATGGTTTTGTGCCAAAAAGCTTGGTTGTGGATTATGTTATAAAGTCTTCTTCACATTGTTAAGATTCTTGTGTGGGTGTGTGCAGCATGTTTGCTGAGCTATGCTCATCAGCCCAGACAGACTTTCCACAACCATCAGTGGAGAAGTTCTTGAGCCTTCATGATTATCTGAAGCAGGCGGCAGTGGTTGCAGAAGGTCTGGCAAGTGCAAGCCATCCTCCTCCAGTCTCCAATGACGCTACAGAAAACTCCACAGAAAAACCTGCAATTTTTGTGGATAAAGCTTGTGCCTCCACAGGCTGGATTGATGCAGCATTGCTTTCAGATCTTGGGAACTTCTCCTTACAGACCAAACAAAGCTCACAGGTATCTGCTCGGACCGTTGTCAAGAAAAACACTACCAAGGAACTCATGGTTGTGTTACTTGACAGACAGCCAAGCTTGGCATCAAGAGTCCATAGTGTGTTGGCTTCCCCTGCTGCCTCAATATGGCCATCTGTAGCAACAACCCCATCCAGAGCTGCATTGTCATCTGTGACGCAAGTTGGGAATGAGTCAAGAAAGCGTCAAGAAAGCAAAGACTTGAGACTTGAATCTCAAATAAAAGCAATGACACTTAGTCCCGTTCGGAACTCCAGTAAAGTTGTTTCTGTGAAAACTAGCACACCGAAAGGTGTAAGCAAGGTGGTGTCAGATACACCCATCATCACGCCTCAGCTTTTAAACTGGACAAAAGGTGGAAGAGGATTGTTGGAGACGGCAGAGCTTGGTAAGCAGCTACAAGCTGAAGCACAAACATGGTTTCTTCAATTCATGGAAGCAGCTCTTGATGGTGGATTTCAAGTGAAAAACTCCAGCGAAAGTGGACTAAATTCATCTGCGGTGGCAAAAGTTGTAAGTCAGCCAGATAACAGCCATATTGCAACCATGTTATCACAATTGAAAAGAGTGAACGACTGGTTAGATCAAGTAAATTCGGGTAAGGATGACATTCCAGACCCAGAATTCACAGACAGCAAGGACAGATTAAAACGCAAGATTTATGATTTTTTATTACAGCATGTGGAATCTGCTGCCTCTGCATTAGGGAATGTGGCGTCTGTTGTTGCCATACCAAAGGCTTCAAATGCGCCAGTCAGGTAAAAAGACTTGCTCCCAGAAATGCCTCCAAAATGTCAGAACACACATAAATCAAAACCTGAGTTTGCAAAAATGATGTCATATGGAGGACGAAGACACATCTATTTCATATACCAATACAAGTGTTGTTAGCTCCTACCCTCCCATGTGTCTACTACGTACTGGGGTTTAATGCTCTAGTACAGACCGCATGTTGCAGGTCTCTCTGAGGGGGGTTTGATAGTTTTCATTGAAAAGGTTAGAGATATTGAGACCTACATTCTTCATGAAGGTTTACATACATGCTCATAACAAGCAGAAGGGGATCCATTCTGCATGGGTCTTGTAGAGGTGCCAATCATTTGCAATTTATGTCATTATAAGCTCTGGTTAGATTCAATTGCTATTATGTACACAATCTTGAGCTCCTTTTTGTCTTTCCAGTTTGTTCTTCTTGTCGTCAAATTTTTCTATTTATCACTCTCGGTCAGTTTTGTGCTGTGTTTTGATGAATTTCTGTGGTCTCTTTGGGAGGCATGCAATGGGTGTGTGAACCACTTCAGATAATAATATTGCATTCTAGAAGGGGATTTTGGTTGAGATTTTGTCCTACAAAAATTTAGGGTTTACAATGCTTAGGCTGTTGTTCAACATGGTTTGAATTGGGCTTGGGGTAGAAACTAGAGTATTTTACATCATGGAATCCTAGGACGTGGAAATATTGGAACCCAACTATATAACTAGGTTACCTTAGTATGCAAGACTTAAGGTTGTGGTGAAATGAACCATTGTAAATCATTTAGGTAGTTCTAACTTCTAGCTTTTAACCACTTGGGTGATAGCTTGAAGTTGATATAATGAGCCATTTGCAAACTTGGTTGGTCATATTCACCTACCTATACAAAATTCATGATTGGTCAAAAGGAAAATTGTTGATACAATACCTATAAAGAATTGCTTGTGTTACAAATTAGACATCAATCTATGAAGCAAGGTAGTTTGTTTTGTTATGTTCAGATCTCCCAAACCAAAACATGCCGTGCTCTTGGTATCTTTGGAAAGCTCTCGATGAGTATATGGGTGCACTGACTTCGTTTGAGACTGTTTGGAGCTTTGTTGTGGAATCTATTGATTATTGAACCCTTTTTTTTATCTCAATGAAAAATAAATAAATTTTGAAACTGAAAACTCTATTGGAATTTGGGGTCATTCTTGGTGTTATTGGAAAGCTCTCGGCAAGTCAGATTTAATAGAGTTTATTTCACAATTTTCAGAGCTAAGGTGTGGAAGATGTTGAGTTTTGAGTGGAGTTTGTTGCAGGAAATTCCAAAAAATTGCAAAAAAATGGATTTGGAAAGAAAAATCAGTTGAGCTCTCAATATGTTTTACATTGCCAAATTTAGAAATTTTCAATTCTGAAAATGTGAAAAATAATTTATGTGATAAATTATTGGCCCAAGTGTGAAATTAACTATTGGCCAAAAATGCATGTGTTTCACACTTGGGCCAACAACATAGGTTACACTAGTGAGTTATTATGATTGCATATTTGAAGTAGAATCAAGGTGATTTATAGGATAGATGAAACCCTTTTAATGAATGACATGCTCAATCAATTTCTCCAATTTCATCCTTCTTTCATATTAACAATCACAAACTACTAGCATGTTTCATCTACACAAAAAATCTATAGCCATATAGTTGCCCTCCTTGCAAATTGATCAAAGGTTGCGGAATTTGAAGTTGATATTTGTTTTCAAAAAAGAAAATGACTAACAACTTGAACACAAACCAAAAACCACTCTCTTAAAAAGCTAATTAACACATTCTAAGCAACCCCATTTTCTAGAAAAGAAAATGATTAACAACTTGAACACAAACCAAAAACCACTCTCTTAAAAGCTAATCAACACATTCCAAACAACCCCATTTTCTAGATTTACCAATTGGTGGATTTAGAATTCAAGATGTCATAACACATTTGGAGAATACAAAGCATTCAATGGGAAGAGTCACCAAGCATACTTGATGATTGCTTTTTACCACTATACATAGAAAATGCATTTAAACAAGTGCAAATAAACTATTCATAATAACCACATAATGTTAGAGTCTTTTTTGTAAATTCCTTGCAAGTGCTAAAGAGGAAACAAAATGCCCCAAATTTTTTCAGCCCTTATATTACAAAACTTTCGTAACATAAAACCCTAAATACAACCATGATTGAACAAAGAAGATGTGCCCTCTATTACAAAAATGGAACCCAATATTGCACATCCCAAATGCATGAGAACATTTTTATACCTTAAATTGCTACACCTCACATCATGGCCTTCAACATTACAAACCAAAACTTGCACATAACCCCACAAAAATTTGCAATTTATTCAAAGTTCCCCCAAGAGACTTGGCCAATGGCCATACTCAAGGAAGAAATTCTTAATTACAATAGCCTCAGCCTTCAACCAACATCTTTTATATCTATATACGTTATCTCAAGCAAAGGCCTCAATAGGCACAAGAAGGAAAAACAAATTACAAAGCAAATTGTTCCAAGCTATTTTAGTGGACTATGCCACTCAATGAAGCAAAACAAAGATTGATGCAAGAGAAAGAAGCAAATCAAACAAGTGCAAAGACTTTTGTTTTTGTTAAGGTTAGCATAAATATGGGTTCAAGAATCAATCTAAGTCTCCACCTTTTGGCATTCATTTGAAAGAGTTGATGAATCTCAATTGGCATAACAATTTCCAAGCAATAAAATCCCCCCATGAGAAAAACAAGCATCCTCCACAACATTCCTAGACCAATACTAAATTTGGGTTAGGGCAAATTTTACTAAGTGGTTTCATGGAGTGTGTAGAAACCTCTCCATCTTCTCTACCACGTTCATAGAGAAAATTTATAGGAGATTAAGAAAATTTGTACAAGGAATGGCAAGTTGCAAATTTTGTCGATAGATGTGTCTCTTTTTGTCCAAATTGCATACAACTTGCTCGAGCAACAACACTAGAGGCAATGGTGGTCGATTGCCTCTAGTTTGGTGGCACAACCAACCTAGTTTAAGTCCTTAATCAATGTAAATACATCAAACTAAGAACACTTTTGGATGAACAAAAAATTAGTTGGTGGTGATTATCTCACGAGGGAAATAAATACAAGCCAACAAAATCTCAAATGCTAGAAGAAATTTGAGGTTGAATTTGCTTATAGAGAAATTTGAATTTGGATTTGCTTTAAATACTTCTACACATAACATCAAAAGATAAAACTTGGGGTGACAAGGTTAGGTTGCAAAGAGATTGATTAAAGATCTTAAATTCAGGTGATTTGGTGAAATACGGCTTTGATCAAAGAATCTTTAACTTTGTGACATTAGATGTTGAAGGAGTTCTTGATATTGAGGTAAGTTGACTTCTTTTTTTTTGAATTAGTCACAAGAAAAACATTGATTTTGGCACATGAGATCTCAATGTGCAAACTGTTGATTACAAGAAGAACATGCAAAACTCACTCTTTCTGCACAGATCTCAAAAATTATGAAGCTCTTTGACAATCTACAACTCTTTGTTGATACATGAAGTGACCAAGCAGTAGAAGGTGGAGAAAATGGGAGAAACACTTTTGTCTTTCAGAAGAGTTTTTCCTGCCTAGAGACACCCAAAAACTGTGCTCAGGAGCTAAACCTCTCACACAACTGCACAGACACAAATGCACCTGAGAGCTCAGAACCAAATCAAACTACATTTGCATCAAGGGGAGATAGAAATGTGCAGGCAGACTTCAACAGAGGAATGAATACATCAGAGCTCCAACCCATAGACCAATGACCATCCTTAGAAGAGAATTACAAAGCATCAAATCCAACAGCCATCAATCAAAGATACAGGGTGTAGAAGCAGAGCAAGCCACATCCATCTCCCAAAGAAGAGCTACACCATATACAATACATGAGAGTACAAAAAAGGAAGTCAAGAAATCCTTTCATGGTCACTGCAAAACCAAAAGCTGCAAGAAATTTCAAGCCTTCTCTCTCGCAAAAAACACATCACAAATGCAGATTCAAACAACAAAAAGTCCTCCCACAATGTGGATATGAAAATAGACATCTTCTCATTGATGAGACTGGGTATGAAAGAATGATAATACAAGAGGACATTGCCCTGATTACATATTTTCACAGGTCAAGAGCAAAATGTACCCTGTATTGTTGCTTCAGGTAGACCATAAGCTCAGCCACCCTTCAACACATCTCCTAAAGCATCTCTCTCTAATGGTCTGCAGCTTCTTGGCTACAGCGTTATGGTACAAATGTTACATAGAGAAGGAAAAATCCCTCAAGAAGGTCTGCTGCTACAATGGAGACCTAAAATTTTGAAGCTCTGCTAGTTGATCACCAGCACTGATCCGTCTCCCAGCTTCTTCCCTTGAAGGCAGAGGAGAAATCTGCTGCAGGGTAAGAGACGGGGCCACCAGAAGAAGGAGAGGAAGCAGTAGTGAACCCCCAGTTGCAGGATGTGATGTAAGAGCTCTGTACAGACAGCTGCAAGTCATAGGCTGCTCTGCTTTCATCATCAGACAACACGTTGTATGCATTCTGCATCTGAAGAAACATCTTGGTGCTGTCTTCTCTCTGTTCCGCCGGCACCACATCCGGATGCAACTTTCTGGCAGCTTGTCTGTAAGCCGCTTTGATCTCCTTGGCCGATGCGGTCTTGGAAATACCTAAAACATCATACAAGCTTCGTCTAACCCCTGCAGCAGGATATGCTGGGCTTCTCATCTCCTTGTAGCCGCTGCTGCTACTACCGCCGTATTGCTGTTGCTCTTCTTTAGTGGTTGTCGCTCCGCCGGTGGAGTATGCTCTCACTTTTGATGTCCTGGCCGTAAAAGCATCCACGGGCTTGCTCACGGACGACAAAAGCCCACTCCTCTCCCCACAAAACGAAGACGCGGAACGTAAACAAGCACCTTCCTTGGCCTCATATCCTCCTCCACCGCCTCTTCTTATTGCAGGGCTCTGCTGCAAGCATCCCTCCGTCAACAAACCGCATGTTGTCGACGAAGCTCCTGCCACTGCTACTAAACCCCTAAAGCTCGCCATAAATACTCTTCTCCTCCTCCTCCTCCTCTCCTTCCTCTAATTTTACTTCTTCTTCTTCTTCTTCTTCTTCCCACTCCTCCTATTAACAAATCTCCAAGAACAAAATCGTGTGCAACAAGAATAAATCGAAGATTTGAGGAAAAAATGGTTCTCGAAACACTTTCACTCCCCAAAAAAGATTTTTTAATTAAATCTCAAAATGTGAAGATAGAAATCTGTGTCTGTCAATGAACTTCACTGAATCACTACAGCAGCAGCAGCTGACAATCCAAGTGAACAAAGTATGTGTATGATGAGCTTCTCGGATCAAAAGAAATTTGCTTGGCTTGCATTTGAGTTTGCTCGCTTTGCTTTGCTTTGCTTTGCTTTGCAACACACCCGGGCACTTCCAGAACCTTTTCTGCACATCAGCTCATGATTCACTCATTATATACTGAAGCTTACCTACCTACCAGGTAAACCTACCTACCAGGTGAACCTACAGACCTTCCTGTTTTGGGTTTGCTGCCGTAGAAGAAAATATCACAATCTTTTTTAGGGTTACAATAAAGTCACCGATATTTTTAATATTAATTTTTCTTTCTTCTTTTTTCTTTTTCTTTTTTTTTGTGATGTTATTTCTAAGTGTGACACAACTCTAATTCGTTCGTTTGGATGTTTCTTTTTCTTTTTTCTTTTTGCAATGAAGAAGTGTGGAAGTTTCATTCAAAATTATCCATTAAAAAAAATAATAATAATAAAAAATAATGCTCTTATTTCTAAACCGTGACACGAGTCACGACACACTAAGTAACTACCATTAGTTTGGAGGTTTTTATTATTATATTATTATATTAAAAAATATTTTTATTTTTATTTT
>Ga0209208_10006230_pt1 | contig 16450 bp, 14 predicted proteins | sample S1TSphfallax_3_FD_187694 | JGI IMG/M metagenome (GOLD analysis project Ga0209208, IMG submission 187694) | Host-associated microbial communities from peat moss isolated from Minnesota, USA - S1T2_Fd - Sphagnum fallax MG (SPAdes) (version 2) | ecosystem: Host-associated > Plants > Peat moss >...
AAAGTTTTTGTATAATTTGAACAGCTCACTTTTCAGTTCTTGCCCAACACCTAAGATTTGCGATCGAGCTTGGCATTAAATCTCTTTTGTAAGACTACTCCATTCAAAGAAGAAGATCCAGAAAGAAAAGTAACTATTATGTTTCTTCATGTAGAAGAAGCACTCCAAATAGCTCCATTGTCCATTCCTACCTTCAGACAAGGCTGTTATGTTCTAACACACCAGAAGTGCTTGTTTCCATATGGAACACTACCAGAACACAAGGCTGTTATGTTCTAAGACACCAGAAGCACTCGTTTCCATGTGGAATGCCGCCAGAACACAAGGCTTGTTCCCATGTAGAATGGACACAGAAGACATGTTCTAGGGTCCAGAAGCGCCCATCCCTCATGGGTATAAATTGAGACACCAGTATGGCAAGACAATGTTCCATCAGGTGGTAAGGGGCTTTTACCAGGGCCTGTTCTGGTGCGTAACTGGCCTCCCCCACCATTAATTCACATCACAACTGGAACTAGCAGATCCTGAAGTGAACCTGTCCCACCTGGGAAAAAACCTCAAAAAAGTACCTGGATAACATCCACCAAACCAAAACTGGTTCAGGTGTTGAGAAAGTGAGAAGGGACCTATTCGGTGCTGCCTTGGGTTCTACCAGGCCTGTTCCAGTGCGTAACCAACATCCCCTGCCATTCAATCACATCACAAGTGAAATTGGCAAAGACACAAAGTGGAACTGGCAGAACCACAAGTGGAACTCACAGATGACCACCTGTCTCAACCAGGGAAGACCCTGAAAATGTACCTGAATAAGACACCAAAACTGGTTCCAGCAGTGAGCAAGTAAGAAGGAACCAAATGAGCCAAGAAAAATACAAGAATAGGACATTGGAAAAACCTGAATATGGGAAACCTGCAGTGCATGTGAACACCCCAAGACTAGAAAGCTTTGTTTATAAAATCAATGACAAAATGAAAATTATCACAATTGCTGATCTATTTAAGGCTTTTTGAGTCCTGACACCCAAAAAGAGAGAGAAACTGTGCATTTTGCACTTGGTCCCAAGTCACAATTTGTATGGACATGCTTCCTGCACCTGCTAAAGCATCCATAAAATGTCATGCCTCAGTGAAAAAGAAAAAATTGCTACACAGAAGAATGAGCCTTGACCCAAGAGTGCCACACTAACCAGCAAATAAGCGCTATCAGCTTATCCTCAATTGGCAAATGAGGAGCAGCTTTCCAATCACTCAAAGTGGCGGGATAAAAGGTAGAAGTTTCCCAAATGCAAACTCTCAATTACAACACCAAATGGACCCCCTACTTATCATTGAGTGTTCACAGACATTTTAACACCCTTTGATACAATAATTTTCTGAAAAACAACGTGTGACAGGTTGAGACTTCTCCACAACATGTCTTCAGTGAAATTTCCAGAATTAAATGTCCTGGCAAGACAAACTTCCAACACAGTACTGGAAGACCTCTCAAGTTTCCAGATAGAAAATTGACACTTCAACTTAGGCACCTCTCTCTGGCTATTTTCAAACAAAAGTCACCCACCAAGTCCAAGAGGCTCCACTGTCAGTTATCTGGTGTCATCTTATCCACAGCTTCAGCCATCACCCCACGGCCCTGCAAGCAGATACAGTCATCAATACTTTGCAAACCAATGAAGCAATAGCCACCACTCATGCAAAACTTTGCATAATATAATGCTAAAACATGTGATACTCATTGTAATTCCCAAAGTACATCAAGCAGGTTTCATCTTTGCCTCAAATCAGGTCCTGTACTATACCAGTACAGAAAAGTAACTCAAACTGTCTGCCAAAGCCTCTAAAACGAATAAGCCATTATAATCAGTCAAATCTTTGCAATTAACAACCAACTACTTGAGTGATCATGGAGTTACACCCTTGGTGGATCCTTGTTTCAAGTTTAATCAAGCATCAAGAACTTGATGTTTTCAAATCCTTCAGTACTAATGCATTGCTATCTTGCTATGCTCTGGTGAGACATTCAGTTATTAGAGAAAGACAAAGATAGATTATTAAGCAACCCAAGAGTGCAATTGAAAATCTGCAAGTTTTCCACGTTGCAAATCGTAGAACCACCAACAAACTATTGCCCTCTCTGACACAAGGACAAAAGTAGGAACACCTATGCATACTCATGTCGTGAATACTTGCATGAGAGTCAAAATTGCTGGAGCAGGTGGAAAATGCCAGACTTGCAGTCGTCCCATCAAACTGCCCATCACTTGAAGTACTGCGTTGCTCCATCAGCTCCACCTGGAAACCAGCTTCCGCAGGAGGTAATAAACCCAAATTGGCACCTATCTGAGGCAACCTGTCCAGAGAATCCACGCCCTGTTGGCTGAGCTCCCCTTCACCACCAAGAGCAACAGTATCCATTTCTTGTAACAATGATGCTGAACAGCTAGAACTAGGTTGAGACTCCCTCTCAGTACCTCCTCCAGAACTTGAACCCCTTGTGTACCTTGCCTCCCCTACTTTTTGGGTTCCCAAGAAACAAGAGTCTTTACCCGGTCGCTTGGAGATTAACTGGGGACCTGAGTCTGGAAGAGGCCGTTTCAAACCCTTCTCTCTTTGGAACGGCTCAGGCATGTCAATATCCTCATCATCCTCAGCCTCCTGCATTGGCTCTGCCCCTGAACCTGAACTCTGTCCGTCAGCAGGCCTGACATGCAGGCTGCTACTTCCTGAAAGGCAATTACAGCAGTTCAAGAGGTGGAAAATGAAGAGGATCCCACAATAGGAGAGAAATCTGTGTTCACATCAACAGATGACTCCATATTCTCATACTATTATCAACAACAACACCTGTGTCACACAGCAAGAGAGTTGTACAAAGAACACACCAAGGAACTTAGAAAGTAAACCAACAGATAGTAAAACTGAACAAGCTTCTCCAAACAACACACTTCTCCAGATAGCATGACCCCATAAACCTAATCCGCATACTACACACCCCACTCACCATTTGCAACAGGAGGGCAGGCTTTCAAGGACCTCCTGGACTCTGGTTCCTCGTCATTTTGAAGAGGTACAACTTTCTGCTTTACCCTCTCAGGTGTTTTATCTGCAGTGATTTCAGAAGCCCGCTCAGCTCCTCCTGTCTTGTAGGGAGAAATGTGATGTGTTGTGAGCTGCAGAGAACCAAGTAAGTCGTTCTCAATCACATCATACCTGCAAGAAAACCACAAGTTGCATTTTAACAACCATTTCCTTCCAGTTTAACATACAATGATCTACAACATCACTACTCTTCATCCTGGCAGATGTCCAGCCAACTGATGATGTCAACAATAAGTATCAATGGGCCAACCAAATAAACTTGTCATATTCTCCATGCAGTTCCCTAGCAGTTCCTCAATCATACATCTTCATCACTTAATGGAAAACTCTTGCATTATCTTTGAGGTTCCTTCTGCAGGTAAATTGACAGATGGGGGACCCATCTCCTCAGACAGATTGTACATCACTCTTGGAGGGAATAATTTGCACATGCCACTGATATTGTAATAAGCAGTGAAAGTCAAAGAGGGACAACTCGTGGGAGAGAGGACCATACATTCGTCGGCAAAGTGTGTCAGTAAGATGAGTAAGGTTGATAACTTGCAAACGCATGTCTCTTACATGAGAGTCATCAGTATGCAATACCAAAGGAATCTCCACCAACTTCGACAAGCGCTCCACAGTCTCTTCCAGCTGTTGTTGCTGATCTTCAAACAGGTTCTGATTGATAAGATTCTGCTCTACTGAAATGTCATCCTTGAACAGCTCATTCCCAAACATAAAGTATGCCAATGCAAATGAGTATGAAAGAGCTCGACGTGCACGGAATAGCCTTTGCAAACCATTGGTGAGCCAGCTATAGTCCTTGACTAAGTATTCACTGGCTTCTAGTGCTGTGATTTTCTCCTGAACTACCTCTCGCTGCTTCTGCTCAAACTTCAAAGAATCCATGTGTCCTTTCCAACGTGAATGATAGTGAATATATCGTTTCAAATCACGCTGCGCTCTTGCAGCTTCCTTCTCCTTCTCTTCCTTGAAACGACCACAACTGTGGCCCTCAATACTGCTCCAATTATGCTCTCGTCCAGTTGCAGCACCACAGAGCCAACTGCAACCAGCCATGACATAAGTTAAGAAAGCACAGGCATGGGGAATCTACACTGTCTGGAGATCATTTACAGTAAATCAGTCCAACAGGTTTAGAGCAAAGCAATGTGCTGGGAGTCTCAGAATGTCCAACTAAACAATCTTGCTGATGCACCTAAAGTTCCCATGATATGACTGTGGAAGGAAACTCAGAATCCCAATGAGGCATGACAGGCCAGCAATAAACATCAGTACAGGGAAGGAGGGAAAAACTGATGAGGCATATTGATATAACTGCAGGAAGGCACTACCAAAAAGCCTGGCCGCATATGCAGCCAACCAGGTTGCAACCACCATTCTTTTCAACAGGCTTGTGGCATTTTGGGCACGGTTTGGTGTGGACTGTGAGCCAGTTTACAGTCTCAGACTCATCTTTGCACTTTTTGTCCCAGAGAGTCCACATATGACAGGAACAAGGCGAATGAGGTTCTGCCATGCAATTGAAGCAAAATTGCTGCCCACAAATGCACTCGATTTCACAGTAGGGTTCGCCTTCCACTCGAATGGCATTCCCACAGTGAGGAATGCTGGGGCACCACTTGACTTTTGCATTGTCTTCAATGTATGACTCAAGGAGAAACCGCTCATATCGTTCAACTGATTCTGGGTCTTGTCCCCCCACCAGTTTTCGCACTTTGTCCTCATCACAAATAGCACCACACTGGTGCTCCATACATGTCACACGCCGACTCTGACCCTCTTTGATTTTAATGATGAAGTATTGAGTCCAACCTGAGAGAGAAAACCACTACTGCCATATTACCCATGTGTCTCATATATGTCTCACACATACATCACATACAACTATTCTATACAACAATTTGAAACAAGTTATTGGAAAGTCCTCTGTCATCATTGCAAAACTTGCAGAGAACCTTTTCCATACTAGGAACTTTCTTCGTGGTTCACAATTCAGCATATGAATCTGAACCACAATCCTACAAATGAACCACTGGTGCCACATGGACAACAAATGGTAGAGAACAGATGCTTACAATCATTGCAGAAGGCATGGCCACAATCCATTCGGGTGGCCTTATTTTGTGGAGCATCATCTAGACATGCTCCACAACTAATGAAGGAGGTTTCACAAGCTGTAGGTTGATTGCAAAGGTCTTCTGGTGGGGGCAGGCCTGCTTCCAAGAATATTTTATTTGTTCCCTCCTCTGCAAGCTTCCCAAACAAACTCTCCACATTCCATCGGTGATGTATGAGCAGGGTCCTTGCATGTCGTGGACGAATTGCCAAGAAATCTACGACCTTCTGCAAGTCCTCACTCTGCCCCCCAGTTCAAGAAGAAGAGAGTTATGTGTCTGAAAAGCACTCTAAGAGACAATGTACATACTTTCTGTGAAGTTCAAGATAACCTCGATGGTCATCACGATATTTTCAAAGTGTAAGAATGCCACAATCCCTTGCAGAACTGCTGCAATGGCTGAACATACATCTGAACAGCAGGGAAAAAACAACCAGTCAACAGAACTTCACAACCCCAAGACCTCTTTTCATGTGTCGATGAAAATAGCCAGGACAAAATTCCCTATCAAAGGCTGCCACATTCACCAGTCATGGTCTTATCAATGCTATAGAGCATACTCCTAAAAACTAAGATCTGCAAAGGACATTTGGTGGTTCATGCATGGTGATTGTAGATAAAAAAGGTTATAAGGTGACCTAAAGAACTGATAGCAAAGAGACTTGGAAACAAAGGACCAACCTGAGCTGCAAGCAGGGACTCCCTGGTGATGACCTGGGGAAACACACCAGAACAGAAAACTTCAGCAATGTGATGATACAATCTCTGGAGCATTATAAAGTGCTAAAATCAGCCCACAACCACAAAAAAACACATCCAACCACAAAGTAACAAGACACCAATTGTCAACTACTGTCTTCTTCTCCCTTCACCCTACTTGATGACAGCCAACAAATTATCATGTGGGAAGCAAGAAGTTGTCCATCCTTTACATCATGACAATGAGAATACCTCCTCCTGCACTAATCCCATAGATTTAACACAGGCCTGATGACCATGACACAGTCAATCACATGAACATCGCATTGCTAGTCTATGTCAGGATTCAAGCTTTCCATGGCATCCAATGGCAGTAATCAAAGAGCTGCTCTAACTATGTTGCAGAGCAATGTGATCGTGCCCTTTTGGATGGCAGGTGGTTGCTGTACTTCCTTACTGCGCAGTTTCAGCTAATGGTAGTAATTGAGAACAAGGAACACATGTGCCATGAACTGCAGGCTAATGGCCATTGCTACCAAAAGAGGATCACAAAAACTGCAGTCACAACTGCTTTGCAAGCTTCATGAATGTTATCCAGTATGCAGATGCAGTTATAGCAAACCCCGAAACAACCCAGGGAGAACATGATTTGGCCAAGCTTTTTCAGTAGGAGAAAGAGGACAGCAACGTGTCACCTTATGGCAAACATCAGGCTCCTCCTGATGAGCTACAACCTCTTCATCCTCCCCTCCATAATCCTCCTCAGAATCTGTCTCGGCACACTCACTCGCATATGTAATGGATCCGTCGTCGCTCATGGCTTACTGTTGCTTACACACACAAAGCGCAGGTTCTGTCCGTCTACTGTTTACCGACGAACGCTTCGCAGATTATCCAGAAAACACGACCAATTCTGTCTCCATCCGTCTCTGCATCTTCCTCTATCTCCGCATCGTCACGGCAAAATGCGATTTGCAACCAGGTCTCCGCCAAATCTCACCTCTCTCTCTTTCTCTCCTCACTCACATAAGCTCCAATGCATCCGATAAAAGACAGCCAGATCACGGTGCGGACTCTAGCCATGCTCCGCAAACTGCCTTCTCCGTACCTTTCCCTATATCAGCACGGCAAAATCCGGACACCAAAATTGAGAGCATCGAACAAGCCAGAACAAACAAAACCACCACACCCGAAACAGCACTCCAGCGAAAGCATGCAACAAGAAAAAAACCCGAAAGACTCACCAATTCTCGAAGTCTCAAACAGAGAAGGGCGGCTACCCCAGCTGGTTAGCGATACGCGCCCGCACGCCCGCACGCACGAACCCAAATACACGCCAACGAGACAGACACCAAGTCGTCAAAACCCTAGACGATGTGCAAGAGCGGCAAGCGCGGCACCGGCGAGCTTCGAGACTTTAGATCGTTCTTGGTCATGAGGGGCAGCGATGGCGGAGCGGTTCTAAACGTTCAACATGAAGTAGCCGCCCACACGTGCGCGCGCGCACACACACACACGCTCACACAAACACACTGGACGGACAGAATGAAAATCCAACAGCTGCTACCTACGACTCCTTCCACCCTGAGCTGATGACACAGAAAGAGAGATGGCAATGACAGGGGAGGAAAAAAAAAGAAAAAACAACAACAGACCACGACAAAAGATGAAGCCCTGCACACAAGAAAACCGCTTGCACCTCTGTTTCTGATATACTACATATTACAAAACTCCTGTCTCCCGTAATTACAAGAACTCCATCTTGGCTCCTAAAAAATTCGCACCACGTTTGCTATTCCCAGAGCTCCGCAATCTCACGTCACTTCTCTCTCTCTCTCTCTCGTTCTCTCTCTCTCTCTCTCCCTCTTGCTCTTTGTCGCTTCCGTCGTCCCGAGCTTTGCGGCACTGCGTCAGAAGGGACGAAAGGGCCTGTGTGGAAAGGGAGTCCCGGGGGGGGGGGGGGGAGGCAGGGGTAGGCAAGCGACCCGTTACTTCGTCGGGTTACAAAGCGAGGCACAAAAGCCCTTTCTTACCGTGGTGACCAGCCAAAGAGCCCCCCCACCCCCACCGGGTAAGTGAGTAAATACCCGGGTTGCTAACTGATGGGGATTTTGTAGCTGATTCTAAGACCCGCACGAACAGGGGTGCCAACCTTTGAGCTGTTGGGACTTCTAAATGGCATGGTAGGGTCTCATTTGGGACCCCCGAGAGACTCTTAGGAGGGTTTAGGGTTTGTTTGGTATTTGTTTGTTGTGTAGGGAAAGGATCTATTTTGAGACCTTTTGGGGGATTTTTAATTAAACCTTGCATGGGTGGGTCTTCCATTTGGTAAAAGGCTTTGTTATATTGGCCCACCTCAAAATTATGTTGAATAGATTGCCTACACATAAAACAACATTCCAACCTTTTTTTTTTCTTCTTTGGATTTGAAAGCACCCCCCTTGCATAGAAGATTCATTTTTTCAATTGAAAAACCTTTAATTTAATCACATGTAGACCTTCCACCATTCCAATCAAAAAAACCTTTCATGTTTTACTTTGAGAAAGTCCTTTTCTTGATCACGTCCTTTAATTTTGGAGTTTTCACATTACATCATTAAGGTTTCAACCTTCAATTTTGTCAAGAGTGTTAGTTTATTTACTTGGTTAAGTTACAACTAGTTTAGTTTTAGAGATAAATTTGGTTAGTGTAATTAATTGTGGTTTATTTTGGAATTGGCTTAAAGTGTAAACATAGTTTAAAATATTTTGTTGATAAGGTATAATTTCAAGTGGTGGGTTTTCAAATCATTTTGATGATTTGAACTTTTAGAACATAATTAATTTTGTAATTTTGTAATTTTTTGTATATTTTATACAAAGCTTTTTTTTTCACATGATTTTTGGAGTCATTTTATTTTATTTTATGTTTTGGATTTGGATTTTTTTTTATGTGAATCATATTTTGAATCATCAAAATCATTTATAATTATTTGTGTTGCATTTAAATTTGATTTTTGAACACAATGTTTTTGTGTTTGGCACAAATATTAATTATAATCAGGTAAAAATTACAATTGGGGGTGTTTTTTTTTAATGTGATTCACTTAATGATTTTGATGATTTTAATATAATTTTTGGTTTAAAATTCCATGAGAAGTTCAGTTTCAAAAGGGGCCCAATTAACTTAGAAATATAAGAAATTGCTAGAGGAGCAACCTTTGGTAGCTTATATTTTATTTATAATCCGTCAATTAGGTTGTTTATATGTTATTGTGTGGACAAGAATAAATGTAGGTGCCAATAATGTAGCACATGACAATTTGAAGGAAGCCATAAAAACAAGCATTTCCCTTATACATAAGGTACGTGTAATTTTGACTTCTCGTGATCTACAAATGTTTAGGCTCATGATAATATTCACATGGTGTTGTGCAATGGATAAGGCTAGGTCTTGGGTCACATTCCCAAAACAAGGGTCAGATTCAAATGTATTACTTCATATTAGGCCTTTAACCATAAGACATTTATAATCTATGACGATTTATGAGAGCTTCCCTATGTAAAGAAAATGCCAATATAATTTTTTTACTATATTTTCAAGGCACCTTCTATAATGCAAGTTTTCAATTGCATTAAATGTAACATTTCAAAAAGTGAAATACCCATTCTTGGTGGGTGCTTCATTTTTCAAACATGCCCCACCTCATTTTTTTCATGTTTCTAAACTTGAAAATTCAAGCCATGCATTGAAAATTCTTAAATGTTCATAGATATTGAAAATGTTGCAAAAATAAATCTCAAGACATGTTTCAAAATATATGAAAACCTTTATTTGGATAAATATTAACTATGTCAACTACATTTTATTTGGAAATAGATTTTTATATTTCTTTCTTTTGGTTCAATGTAAGCATTTGTCATATGTACTCATTGCTTCATCTAAACAATAACCAAATTGTTAGTATAGACACATTTATAGCAAGTAGATAAAGTTATCATAACAAAGTCAATTGAAACACTCATACAACAACATAACAATAAAGGAAGGCAAGACATGTAATGAAACATTATTGCAATTCCCTGAATATAGATCATGTCCACATCCATTATTAGAAATGTGCGGGTGAGAGAATCAACAAACATATAACTATTTAGCAAATCAAGTTAGGACGAAACATTACATGACAACAATTTTCTTTATCATGATTTGAATTGTCACATTATTTGGATTTTTTTGCAATGACACTAGCAAGCAAACAGGCGAACCTGCTCAAGTGAACAAAAAAAAAATCTTAAAACATATTCCATGTCACGTCATAGAATATTTTTAATATATTATTTTTCCAAATGGATGTTATTATGTGATGTGGCAAAATATTTTGCCACATCACATGGTATTCTTGCCATTACAAAATATTTTTTAACAAACCTTGGAATATTTTGTCACGTCACATCTTTAGTTTGTTCTGATATGAACAATGGCTTATTGACTTTGAACATGGGTTTGGCCAAGAAAGCCATCAATACCAGTATCATGTGAATGTTTGAAATCATTTTTGTTAATTTAACCTAATGCATTTTATCATGCCTTGTGCAAACAATACTCCAAATGTCTAATGATCTTCCATATTAATTACAAATTTTTTTAAAATGTTGAAATGGGTGGGAATTGCATACTTGAGAGATATTTGATAAAAATTAAACTCTCGAAATATATTAAATATTTGACAAACATGTGTTGAAATGGCTAAAGTATTATACATAAATAAACATTACTCTGCAATGGTTCAAAAACTAAAAAATGGATAACATAACAAATGGGCCAAAAGTACTATCTAAATTTCTTACATAATCCAGCCAATTACATAAAGGTTTATCAATAAAATTTTGATGTATTATCACAAGAGTTCAAAAACTTTGGAACGCTTCAACAAACATTGAACTTCATCTCAACTCCATGTGCAATGACAAATGAACTTTTCCATGAGCCCACATAACATGATCATTTGTAAGACATTATATACATTGTTTATAATGCACATACACCCCATGAGCACCCAAAGAACTTGCCAACATTTTGATAAAGTAAACACATGAACATCTAAAGAAATTACCAATAATCACATCATATTTTTAGTTATTTAAAATAATATTGTAAATTTGTCCATACCTTGGTGAGGGGACATCAACAAGGAGGAAAACAATGCATTGGGTAAGTAAGATGCTAGCCTCCCAATTGTTGGTGTGTTGTTGTGTTATTTTGAAGACAAATGGTCCTCTCACCTTCTTGCCACCACGAGTTGTGGGTTAACAATTTACATCACTTGGTTGCATAATGATGTGAACATTCATAAAAGCCACACTCAAACTATTTAGACTAATCAATTGGGAACCAAGTAAACTTCAAACACCACTTCAATCAAAAGGAAACCCCGCTTCTTCTAGAGTTCTTACCTCCTTTTGAGTTAAATCAATACCTTTTTGGATGAGCCATACTATCGCAACCCTAGCCTTGGGCTTGCGACCAAAGCAAAAGGCTTGCAAGGTTGCACACCAAGAGAGAAGCCCGAGAGTCATGCCGCATGCTCTCGGGAGTGCAAAAGAGTGTGAGGGAATGAACCCTCACACTCCCAAAGCAACTCCCACTTTGGGAGATGGAGTCCAAGTGGACTCCCAAATTTTTAAAGGGCGATTGCAGGGGTCAAAACTCAATGCCTTGAGGAGTTTTTTATAGCATTGAAAAACTCTTGTAACGCAAATATCTGAAATGGGCTCGCATCACCCATTTGGACATTTGAAACACAAATTATGGCCAAAAAAAGGGCCGAGAGTCAAATTGACAATTTGACTCCCAACCACTAAAAGTCAAAAAATCGACCCAATTTTCTTGCGTACAAGTGGTGTGCGACATACCGTTAGAAAGTTTTCAACAAGGGTTACAACTTTGCTTCAGACCTCATCTCCATCAGAGGTTTGCACGTGGAGTTATGGGCCTCCAAAGTTGCAAGAGTCCCAACCATGGCAATTTCGGGACTCCCATTTGGGAGTCCCGAGATAAAAAGCCATTTGGATGTGGGCCCCATGGGCAGCCACTGAGTATATTATAAGGGGGAAGGTGGTGGCTTCCCCAAAGTCCAGGCCGCGGTGAATCTTGTGAATCCGAGTTGCCCGTGGTTCGTCCTAGCACCAAAGGTGCTTCAACTATGCACTAACCACCTTGTGTTGGTTTTATGTAGGCCCGTGTGAGTAAGTGAAGCTTATCAATTCTTCCTAGTCCCATCCCAGAGCTCTAGCACACCCCTTTACCCCTCCAAAGTGCTGTGAGCCATGGAACGTGCCTCGACTCCTTACTCTTTCATTATTTTTTGTTTGGGATTCGCATTTGAATCCCTCAAGGAATTGGGAGTGCGTCAATAAGACCACATGTGTTGATTTGTATAAATAAACATATAAACATTTAATAAGTTTTTCATTCTTTAAAACATCAATATCATTGAGAGTTGGAATTCAATGGCAACACCCATTGGGTGACTTTTTCACTTTTATATGCAATCAAAACACCATGTAGCCAAATATGCCATACTTGGCATATTGATGTATTACAATTGTATATTTTCATGTATCTATTTTGGATGCCATAATATAATCTATGTTTAATTTAGTTTGCCAATAGTCCATATGCAAAAATATTTGTGATCTTTTCAATAATCATTATGTGTATTGGTGACAATTTCAACATTTGTGTACAAAAGTTATTATAGTTGGTGAAATTTTACATAGATTCATTAAACTAATATGCACATGTAGAATTTAAAACAAGTATTCAAAATTTGAAGGCTTTGAAAAGGTTGAATTGATTTTTTTGGATCATTACAACCCAAGTCAAATTTGCACAAATAAAACACATCAAAACCTTCCATGCATTTGTAAGTTAACATGCAAAACTATTCATTTCATGTATTGCAAACTAAATGTTGGGATACAATGTGCATATTAATAAAATACAAGGAAACAACCTAAATAACAATTGAAAGAACTTATAATAGATCATTCAAATAACACGTTAAAGATGAAATTTAATTGGGTCCTTGTGGTTTACATTCATGCTTGGATAAATATAAAACTTATAATTTTTTCATTGTTTGCTTAGTTGCTTGCATACAAAATGCAAATACTTAGTTGTATTATATCCCAAAATAATGTGCCATAAACCATGTATGCAACAAATTTTTTTAAAAACAATTAAGCTTCCATTACACACTTTAGCTTCTTATCCTGCTAATTATTGGTGGCATCTCCAAATGGGAATATATACATGGAATAATAATCAAGACCAATTTTTTTAACAACCAAATCAAAATGAATTGTCAATCTATTTTTCAATTTAGATTTCATAAATATAAGGTTGAAAAGAACCAATTTTCCTCCATGTCCTTTAAAACAGTCACTATGGTAGAAAGATCCACCAATTTGAAATATTTTGACAATCATTACTATAGCACAACAATATTTTTTTAAAAAATTGACCACAAAGTCGGTCATAAGATTGTAAATTGGAGACTCCAAAACCTATTTACAATTGGTTTTGATAATGATCTTAAGAAAATAAGCTACCATTTCAAGTTTTTGTTCATTAAATATGGTAGACAACACCTAAACAAGCTTTCATCACCAAATTCCTTTTCATTTAATAGGATCGTGCTTTCAACAAGGCTAGATGGGCATGTAATCTACATCAAATTCAACCAATATTGAAGATATATGACCCTAATATGATTCACAAATGATTGGTTAAGAAATCTTTGAATAAATTCTTCAATGAGGTTGGCAACTTCATATAAAATTTGCACCTTGACCTTTTTAACCATACCATAATAATCATCACGGATGCACATGATGAAGGGCATTTCACATCGATAGTATTGTGACCCAAGAAACAAAGAATTGCATATTAAGTGTTTGTGGATGGATTAATCTAGGGGAAATTACTTATATGTTTTTTCCAAATGATGTACAAGGAAATATAAGGTACAACTAATGAATTTTTAAAATAATTCATTTCAATGCAAATAAAATGTTAATAATTGGATTATGAAAATATGTTTTGAATATATTTTGAATATATTTTGAATATTCTTAATTTAATGAAACATTCCCTTAATATTGTATTACATCATTCCATACAACAAATACCCATTTGTTTCATGTGTTTGATAAATTATACAAATAAAAACCTCCTTAAAATATCAATCCACCAAGATGACATCTTGTCATTGTTGTAGTCCATAAGAACCTTCAAACCCTTGAACCACTTTTCATCATGTTTATTGGGATCATAGTAAATGTGTATAGATCTACACACCACATTCTAGTTCATAGTTTTTACCAAATCACACAAAATGTCATGGTTTTAAGCAAATTTGATGAATTCATGCATTACCTCCAACATGGGCATGATGCAAATGAGGCTCATGACAACCCCTACATCCCGTGCAATCACCATTTCTACCATTGAATCTCTTCTTCTACTATAGAAAAGGGGTTCATTTTTGGTGTGTTCAGATTAGTAGACATGAGTATTGCCCCAAGAAATATTTAAGTTTTGTTACCTTGTAGTTTTGTTTATAGATATGTGTTTAAAGGTTGTTGAATTTGGGAACTAAAAGTTTATTTCTTCCTTCTATTTTTAGGCAAACACAACACATGGTCATGTTCACTTTACCATTAAGATCAACCACAAATTTACACATGGTGGCTTTCTTGCCTAAACATTTTGAAAGATTTTATTAATTTTCCATTCCTTTGCCTTTTTCTTCTTCTTTGTTGGCTTATAGTTAGGTGATGGCTCTAAACTCAAAACCCATTGATTTTCAACCTTTAGATTAACATGTGAAAGGATTACAATACAAATAAATATGTTGAAAACAATTGATTTATTTATAGGTTTGAAAGTTGAAATAGGACATGTTGTGATGCATGTAATCACATTCCATATTGCCAACTCCATCTCATTGATAGTGCATTGAAAACATAGTAACTTATTGCTACTTGTTGAATTAAAATACAAAGTGCAAACAACAACTAATCTTTGGCAAGCTAAACAACAATGGACTTTCATTAGTTTCCAATGAATCATGCTAAATTATGAGATGCAACCACCTAAACTAAATGTTGTTCTGCACAAGGCAATGAATTACACATTAGGTGCTTCAATGCACAAGGGTGATGAAATGTTTTAAGAGAGATGAATTGCATGCCAATGTTGATGGTGGGAAGGCGTTAAGTAAACAATAACTCTAAATGTGAAATCTATAATGTGAAAATAAAAACTTGTGATCACAAAATGTGATGAGGATCACCCAAGTGACCAATTCCCTTGTTAAATGCACTACTACGAAATGTAAGTACAATCCACTAGTCCCTATGCAATAGATCAATGAATTCATTGGATTTTCACTAGATTTCATTCAATGTGACTAGTGAATTCACTCAAAATCTAGTGAAACCACTTGACAAACAAAACCCAAATTTTTGTATTCCCATTAGGTCTTGTTTAGTATGACAACTGAATCCATTCAAAATTATTTATTGTATTTTCATTAGGTTGTGTTCAATGTGATTAATGAATTCATTCAAAATATAGTGAAACCACTTGACAAATAGAAGACACATTTCTTGTATTCTCGTTAGGTTTCATTCAGTGCAAATAATGAGTTCACTCAAAATCATTTATTGTATTTCCTTTAAATCTTGTTCAATGTGAGTAGTGAATTCACTCAAAATTCAATGAAATCACTCAACAAACATGACACATTTCTTTCAGTGATTTTGCTAATTAACTAATCCTTGGCCATTTTATTTTGAGGAAATCAATGGCCCAATAAAACTTGAATGAGGTAGGGCATGTTGTAAATACCTATGGAAGGTGACAAATTGGCAAAACTTCACCAATTAAAAGGGTGCCCATGGAGTGCCACCCAATGAAAAGCTTTGGAAATGGGGTTTAAAAAAAAAGCATAAGGTATAATTTCATTTTAAAAAAAAATTGTAATATTATTTTTTGGGGGGGTTTTGCAGATGGAGTGCTGCCCTAGTTTGAAACTCTGAAATGGGGTTTTTTCTGGGGTAACTTATATTGTGTAAAATTTTAATTTATAATCTCTGTTTCTGGGGGCTGCCCATGGAGTGCTGCCCATAACAAAGAACAAAGATTCGGGTGGTCTTTTGTAATTTCCAATGCATATTTTCTTAATAAAAAGTAAATTTATTATTTTTTGAATTAAAATAAAAATTTGTGGTTTATGTTTTTGGGGGCAACCTATGGAGTGCTGCCCAGCTCAGGGTTGTTTTTGAAATTTATAATATATATATTCTCTTAATAAAAAAAAGAAAATTATTATTCTTAATTTATTTTTATGATCTGCCCGTGGAGTGGTGCCCAGTACGAAGCACCAAAAATGGGGGGGGGGGTTCTTAGTACTGAATAAAATTATAAATGTGCATTTTAGTTTTTTTTTTTTTTTTTTCCTTTCAATTTTGTGATGTAGC
>Ga0209208_10006231_pt1 | contig 16449 bp, 9 predicted proteins | sample S1TSphfallax_3_FD_187694 | JGI IMG/M metagenome (GOLD analysis project Ga0209208, IMG submission 187694) | Host-associated microbial communities from peat moss isolated from Minnesota, USA - S1T2_Fd - Sphagnum fallax MG (SPAdes) (version 2) | ecosystem: Host-associated > Plants > Peat moss >...
GCGATGCATGCCGGGCATGGCGAAACCGCCCTCATGTTGGCGCTCGCGCCGGACACGGTCCACATGAACCGCGCCACGGCAAATGTTCTGGAACCCTTCCCGTGTCCGACACTGTCGAAGACCCGGCCCGCGGCCGCCTGGTGCGCGCGCGATTTTGGACCAAGCGGCGTCATCGGCGACCCCAGGGGCGCGACTCTCGCACAGGGTCTCGCGTTGCTCGACCAGTTGGCGACGAGCTGGGCCACGGCCATCGGCGAGGTGCATCGCATGCGCTGGCCCCACAGGCAACCGTGACGGAGCGGTCCGAACGGATCGACGCCCTGCTGAGGTCGCTCCCCGAGCTTGACTGGTGCCTTAATCCGAGCGAGGTCAAGCGCAAGTCACTCGATTACTTTTGGTTCAGTCCGGTCCTGCGGCGTCAGCTCGAGAGCAAATCAGCGGATGCCGTCGTGCGGCCGCGCGATGTCGATGAACTGCGAGAGATCGTTGCCGGCTGCGTGCGCGAAAACCTGCCCTTGACGATGCGCGGGGGAGGCACGGGCAATTATGGTCAGGCCATACCGCTCAACGGAGGAGTGGTCGTCGAAATGACGGCTTGCGACCGGCTTCTCTGGCTGAAGCACGGCGTCGCGCGTGCCCAAGCCGGCATCAAGCTGGGCGTACTTGATGAGCAGCTGGCGCCGCACGGTTGGGAACTTCGTTGCATGCCCTCGACTTACCGCATGGCGACGCTGGGCGGGCTGTTTTGCGGCGGGTTCGGCGGGATTGGGTCCATTACCTACGGTCCGTTGAGCGCCCCGGGGACCGTCCTCGGCATCAAAGTCATGACGGTCGAGGCGCAACCGCGGGTCATCGAATTGCGGTCGCCCGCGGCCATGCAACATGCACACACCTACGGCACGAATGGCATCATTCTCGAATTGGAGATCGCGCTCGCACCGGCGCACGAGTGGGATGAATACTTGCTCACGTTCCGCGACCCGCAAGCGGCGTTCGCCTGCGGCCAGGCGGTGGCGCAGGCACCGGGCATCATCAAGAAGGAAACCGCGGTCTTCGCCGATTCTGTCGCCCAGTACTTCAAGAAGCTGTCGCCCTACATCGGAGCGGGGGAGCACGCGGCCATCGTCGCGATCAGCGCCTCGAACCGCGAGGCGCTGGAAATGCTCGTGGACGGCGCCGGCGGAAGGATTGCCTTTACTCAGAGCGGTGCAGTCGGCAAAGCAACCCAGCATACGTTGCTCGAATATTGCTGGAACCATACGACGCTGCATGCCCTGCGCAGCGACAAATCATTGACTTATCTGCAAACCTCCTACGAATATGGCCGGGAACGCGAACAACTGGCCTTCATCGACAAGGAGGCCGGGGGCGAGATGTCGAATCATCTCGAATTCATCCGTGATGACCGCGGCCGGGTGATTTGCAACGGCCTGCCGCTCGTTCGCTTTACGACCGAAAGTCGGCTGCGTGAACTCATCGCGCTGCATCGAGAGTGTGGCGTCGGCGTCAAAGATCCGCATGTCTATACGCTGGAGGACGGAACACGTCATGGCGCCATGAGCCCCGCGAGTTTGGCGGCAAAGCGTCGATTCGACCCCGGCGGGTTGCTCAATCCGGGCAAGGTGACTTCGGCGAGGTGATGACGTAATGGTCCAGCAGAGGCTCCACACCGTGCAGCAGAGGCTCCACACCGTGCAACAGAGAATTCAAACCGTGCGGCGGATCAAATTGTATGGTTTGCTCGCCGTGTTATCCGCCGCATGGACCGGTGTCGCTTGTGCCCGGGCCAATCCGCTGGCCGCATCCGACTTGATCGCCGGGAACCAAGGCAGCAGGCCGGTCGCGAACGCGGCTTTCTTCCCGCCATCGGACGCGCTGCCGGCGCCGGCCTTTGCCGGCGCACTCCGGATCCGGCAAAGCACCTTGCAGACCGATCCCATCCTCGAGACCCCGATGATCGATGGGCGCGATGCGCGGTTGTTCCCTGGAATGACAATCGAGTTGGCCAGTGTCGGCGATCGACTGGTCCCCGCCCAAATCGGCGAGATGGTCAAGGAGACTTCACCGGGCAGCGTCCCGAGCTATTGGCAGGTCATACCGCAGGTGGGCAGAATCTGGCGCGAGGCCGGCGATGAGGGTTGGTCACGAGCCGCCTTTCCACTGATGCTGGTCAACGATACCGAAAATCATGCGCATCAGGGTCTGGCAACGTTCCTCTATAAGGGGAATCACGTAAGCCGATTGAGGCTTCAGTTCGTTCAGCAAACCGCGCCCTATCTGCTGCGCCACTTCGTCGCATGGGGTACGGCCCCGGCCGACTTCGTGCCCGCATCGGCCGGCGCTGTTGCGGCGGCAAAACGATTCGTACAAACGGAACTCGATCGGCGGCTTCCTGCGCGTCCGTGGGGCGATCTCGTGCAATCGGCACCCGCGGGTACGCTCGACGGGTTCGGCGGACCGGTGTACCCCAAATGGCGTGTCGAAGCGGCACTCGTGCGTCGCGGCGTCCTCTATTACCAGGAGTCCGCCACGCCTTTTGGTCCCTACCCCTATCCGCTCGAAATGCGCTTTGGCGTGCGTTCGGTAATGAAGAGCGTGGCGGCGCCGCTGTCGCTGCTACGCCTCGCGCAAGTCTATGGTCCCTGGGTGCTGAATCTCACCATTGGCGCCTACGTTCATGGCCTCGATCCGAAATGGGATAAAATTCGCTTCGTGGACGCCGCCGATATGGCGAGCGGTTTCGGCGGCACGGGTACCCTCAAGACCCATCCCAACGACATCTTTGACGGTTATCTGGATGCCAAATACGACGACTGGTACGTGGCCCACTCCTTTGCCGACAAGTTGCAGCAGATCAACGCCAACTTGAGGCCGTATCCGTGGGACCCCGGCACAGTCGTGAGATACCGGGACCAGGATTTTTTCCTGTTAGGCGCCGCCATCGACGGTTTTCTCAAATCGGTGCGCGGAGCCGACGCCGATATCTGGGACATGCTGAAAACTGAGGTATTTCTCCCCATCGGTATCGTTCATGCGCCGGCGGTCCGCACACGCGAGTCGGACGGCAGGGCCGGCCTCGTCTGGTTCAACGCAGGCTATTACCCTACCCTCGATGATCTGGCGAAAATAGCCATGCTGTACCAGAACCTCGGTGAATATGCCGGTCAGCAGATCCTGAACCGACAGCTTACGCAGGACTTGCTGGCAGCGCGCAATGCCCTGGAAAAGAGCGGCGACGCCTCGATTGTGCGACCCGATACGGCGCATGCGGATTCCACCGCCGAGTTCTATGAGACGGGGTTTCACTTTTTTCCCTACACGACCGCGACGACCCACCGCCTGTTATGGCTGCCGACGATGGAAGGGTCCGGTGACAATCAGGTCACGTTGTATCCCAACGGCTTGGTGTCCATTGTGATCGCGAAAGTCTCGCAAGTGCCGGCGGGCGAAAGCTCCAAATCCGATAAGGGCCCCGAGACCGTTCGAGCCGTTGACCGGCTCGACCCATTTTGAGCGACGGTACCCGCCCCCCGTAGCCTCCCCGCGCGTGTGTTACCGCACAGACGGAAGGGTCTGGGGCGTCTCATACTTCGATTCGGCATGCCAAGCCATCCAGGTCGCGGTCATCGACATGTCCTCTGACTTCAGGAGCCTTGCATGTCATTTATTCTCGTCATCGAAGATGACCTTGCCTTCCGCGAACCGCTGGTCAAGATGTTGACGAACGATGGGCATCGGGTGGAGGTGGCGGGTGACGGCGCGGCGGCCTTGAAGATCCTCGCCACCATCCGCCCTGACTTGATAATTACCGACGTCTTGATGCCGAAAATGGATGGTATCGAAACCATCATGGAGTTGTCGCGGACGGGCAGCGTCGTGCCCATCATCGCGATGTCCGGCGGACGGCGCGTCATCACTCCCGAGTTCAATCTGGCTTCCGCCACGACCATGGGAGTCCGGGTGACGCTCGAAAAGCCCTTCGCACGGGCGGATCTTCGCAGTGCGATTCAACGGGCACTGGCATCGCCGCCGGCGGGATGAAGCCGATGACGGATCTGGCCGCAGTCGGTGTGCTGGACACTTCCAACTGTGAGATGGAACCGATACGGTTTCCCGCCGCGATCCAGCCGCATGGCGCATTGCTCGTGGCAGATGCGGCCTCGGGGATCATCGAAGCTGCCAGCGACAACACTGCAGCCTACTTGGGCACCGCTGCGCCAAGTCTCTTGGGGCAACCGTTAAGCCACGTTCTCGGAGACGCCGCCCAGGCCTCGCTCCTGGCGGACCAGTCCGGCGGCGTGCCGCCCTTCGCAGCAGTGTCTTACAGCGGTCAACATTTGAGCGCCCGACCGAGCATCAATGAAAAGGGACAGGTGCTGATCGATGTCGAGGCCGACATCGGCGACTTTACCCTGACCCGTCACGTCTACCAACGACGACAACTCCTGGCCGAGTTGCGATTATCGAGTGATATTGCAGCGATCGCGCAGCGAGCCGCGGGATTGATCCGCGGCATGACGGACTATGATCGGGTGATGCTCTACCGGTTCGACGAGGCATGGAACGGTGAAGTCATCGGCGAAGCGCGCAGTGAGGGCGTAGGATCCTATTTGGGGCTCAACTTCCCGGCCACCGACATCCCCGCACAATCCCGCGGATTGCTTGCCTCCCGATCGGTACGCATCATTCCGGATGTTCTCTATATCCCGTCGGCCCTGATAGCGCGGGACGCCCGACCGATCGACATCGGACCCTCGCGCCTGCGCAGCGTTTCGCCCATGCACATCGAATACCTCAGAAACATGAACGTCCGCGCAACGCTCGTGGGGGCGCTGACCGTCGAAGGACGCCTCTGGGGACTGGTGTCGTGTCAGCACCTGAACGAACCGAAGTATTTGAGTGTTTCAGTCCGCGACTCTCTGGCGTGGATGTTCGAAGATCTGGCCCTGCACATTGAATCAACATTGATCCGACTGCGCCGGGCGCGGGGACAAAGCCTGCGTGCGCGGCGGCGCCACTTGGTCGACGCGGTGCGTAAAGCCGATCTGAAGGCGCTCATTCAGCCCGCACAAAGCGCCGATTTGCTGGGTGTGGTCGCCGCGGATGGGTTTGCCCTGGTCGCGAAGGACGCGATTCTGACGACCGGCCGCACGCCGTCGGACGACCGGATACGCCGTTTGCAACATCGGCGCCGCGCAGTCGAAACCACGCCGACGTTGTTCGCATCGAACGCCTTGAGCCGGGATCTGCCACTGGAAGACCCGGGTGATGGGGTTGCGGATGATTCGGTGGCGGGTGCCGTATTCGTCTCGCTCGCCGATGATCCCCAGGTCACGCTCATCTGGTTTCGCAGCGAGCGCAGCTTCTCGGTGCACTGGGGCGGCGACCCGGAGAACATGCGCATTGCCGATGCGGCAGGGCGCCTCACACCGCGCAAGTCATTCGCCCAGTTCACCCAGTCGGTCAGGGGCCAGAGCCTGCCATGGACCGCCGAGGAACTGGATTCGGCGGCGGAACTCGGGTCCTTGATAGATATCGAGGCGCTGCGGGAGCGGGAGGCATTTGCACAAACCATTCTGAACTCGAGTCCATTCGAAAAGGCGGTACTCGATAATCACGGGGTGATTGTGTCAGTCAACAATTCTTGGAGCCGGTCTGCCGCGGCGCACGCTGCCGCGGGGCACTCTGCCGCCAAGGACTCTTTGCCCGGCGCGCCGCTGAACGCCATCGGCTTGCATTACCAAAGCGCCATTGGCGCAGTGGCCGGCAAGCCCCGCGGCGAGGATGCGCAACGGGCTTGGGCGGGCATTCAAGGAGTGCTTCAAAAGACGCAGACCGATTTTACGTTCGACTATTCGTCACAGGTCATCGACGAGCTGCGCTGGTATCGCATGACCGTGTATCCGATGTTCGCGCCCCTCGAAGGAGCGGTGGTGGTCCACGAGGATATCACCGAACGCAAGCTCAACGACCTGGAACTCGAGGACTATCGGCATCGCCTGGAAACGCTCGTCGATGAACGCACGGCGGAGCTCGAGACGGCCAATGCGGCGGCGGCCGCCACTCACCGCGCCAGCATCGAGCGGATGAACGCCGAGCGCGAAGCGAAGATACAGTCGAGCAAGCTCGAGGCCGTGGGCACGTTGGCGGCGGGCATTGCCCACGATTTCAACAATATTCTGGCCGGCATCGTTGCGTATGCCGAACTGGCCGAGGATGAACTACCGGGCGGCTCCGAGGCCAGGGCGAATATCGCGAAGATCATCAGCGGCTCCTTCCGCGCCCGCGATCTCGTCGTCCGCATGCTCGACTTCGCCCGCGAACGGCCGGGCGAGCTGAAGCCGGTGAACATCGTCGACCAAGTGCTCGAAGCGCTCGCGTTGTTGCGGGCTTCACTGCGCCCCTCCATCGAGCTGGCGTTTCAGAGCAGCATCACCGAAGTGAACAACACCATCCTCGCCGACCCGACGCAGATCATGCAAATCGTGATGAATCTATGCATCAATGCTGCGCACGCCATGGACAACCACGGCGTGATAGGCATTCGCATCGATCCGGCCGGTGCAATCAAGGATATGCCGGCGACCCAACTGAGCGGAATCTGCATAACGGTCGCCGATACCGGCAGCGGTATCGCGCCAGAGGTGATGGAACGAATATTCGACCCGTTTTTCACGACGAAGGCGCCCGGCGAAGGCAGCGGCCTGGGTCTGTCGGTCGTTTACGGAATCGTCAAAGGTTTGGGGGGCGACATCAAAGTGCTGAGCAGCGCCGCTTTGCGCGGCACCGGAACCCAGTTTCAGGTATTCCTGCCGACGCGTCAGGAGGCGTGAATGTCGTTCAACGTCTCGCGAATCCAGCCGCTGACGTGATCGCCGTACACCCGCATGGCGGCTGTGCGCGAGCATGATGCGTCCCGCGCAGCAGCGACAGCGCCGAGTACTTAATAGAAGCTACTTGGCATCTTCGAGCAGGCGTTCCTCGAGGTGCGTGCAATACCAATCGACGAATTGCGTGACGCCATCTTCGTGAATGGTCGAATACGGCGCGGGCTCGTAGGCCGGAGAGTTCACGCCGATCTGGTTTTCCTGGCAAACCCGCCGATCCTCATCGTTGGTCGCCATCCAAACCTCGGTGAGCCGCTTCACGTCGTAATCGCGGCCCTCGACGGCATCCTTGTGCACCAGCCACTTGGTCGTCAACTGGGTCGTTGTCGGGCTCAAGGGCAGCAGGCGGAAGGTCGTGGCGTGATCCGCCATGACGTGATTCCACGTGGTCGGGAAGTGGAACAGCAACAAGGTGCCGATGTCCTTCTCGGTGACCTTGTCCGCGAGCGGCCGGTTGACTGCCGCCTGCCCGTCCATGGTGTAACACGTCGTCCCCTCGTTCAACGGGTAGCGCACCGTACGATACTGCCCGTCGGCGGAGATCTTGAACTGACTGGGCAACCCCAAGGACTCCCAATGGGCCCACTTCGCGGCAATGCGCGGATTGCTGAATCCGCCATCGACGCCGGTGATGGTCGGATCCTCGGGGAACGAGCGGATCAACTCCGGATGGTTTCCCGCGCAGTGGTAGCACTCGCGGTTGTTTTCCCAGACGAGCTTCCAATTGGCATTCTCGACGATGGTGCACTCGTAGGCCACCTTGGTCTCGTGCAAGGCATGCGGCAAAAAATACGGCTCGAGCTGCGCACGCACCGGTGCGAAGTCCGGCGCCGCCTTCGCAAGACTGATGAAGATGTAGCCGCCGACACTTTCGCAGTGCACCGGCTTCAAGCCATATTGCGACTTGTCGAAGTGAGGTCCCATGTCCCGCGCCGCGAGCAGGCGGCCGTCGAGCGCGTAGGTCCATTGATGGTACGGGCAGACCAGGCGCGCCGATGTACCATGCTCCTCGGGGCAGATCCGCGAGCCGCGATGACGGCATGAATTGTGGAAGGCCCGCAGGCTGCCCTCCCGATCGCGGACCACGATCACCGGATATTCGCCGACTTGGACGGTGAGGAATTGACCGGCGTTGAGCACTTCGCAGTCGTGACCCACGAACAGCCAATCCCGATACCAGATCAAATCGAGGTCGATCTGGTAGTCCTCGGGTTTCGTGTAAAAGTCCCGCTCGAGCGCAGTGGCGGGTTTGCGCCGGCGCAGCCGGTTCAACATATCGAGACGGGCATGAGACATCGAGGGCGCTTCGGGATTCAGGCGAGCATTCATACCGGTTCCTGGCTTTTGCTAGATTGCAGTGGCTTCAACCATACCAACAAACACCCGAGGGACGTTGCCAAGAAGCGACCAGTTCCCCAATATAAACGACAATAATAGACGACAATGCCGCACCGCAACTTGGAATTTGGGGCCACGCCGGCCGCGCCGGGACTGGCCGCCCCAGGACTGGCCGCCCCAGGACTGGCCGCGCCGGGACTGTCTGCTCTCGGGCTCGCCGCGTTAGGCCTCCTCGCGCTCACGGTCCTCTGGCCGGCGCTCGGCGATGCCCACGTCAATCCCTGGCCGGAGCCGCAGCCCCGCCACTCGGTGCCGGCCGCCGACGCCGCCCTCACCCTGCGGCCTTGCCGTCACGGCAGCGCCTACTGCGGTTACCTCGAGCGGCCGCTCGACCCCTTAAGGCACGTTCCCGGCAGCATCGCCATCTACGTCGAATACTACCCGCACTCCGCACCTGGCAAGGCCGTTGGCACGCTGGTGGCGACAGAAGGCGGGCCCGGATATCCCGCCACCGAGTCGCGCGACGATTACCTCGCGCTGTTTCGACCGCTGATGTCGCAACGAGACGTGGTGATCATGGACAACCGCGGTACCGGCCGATCGGGAGCGATTGATTGTCACGCGCTGCAGACCGCCGAACGATGGACCGTGGAAGGGGTGGCCGCCTGCGGCGAGTCGCTCGGCAGCAAGGCCGCGTTGTACGGCACCGCCTACGCGGCGGACGATCTAGCCGCCATCCTGAACGCGCTGCATGTCAACAAGGTCAACCTCTACGGCGATTCGTACGGCACCTACTTCGAACAGGTGTTCGTCAGCCGCCATCCCGAACTCGTTCAGAATGTGGTGCTCGATGGCGCCTACCCGCTCACCGGCCCCGACTATGCCTGGTACCCCACCTACGCGCCCGCCATGCGCGATAAGTTCAACGTCAGCTGCGCACGCTCCGCCGCCTGCGCGGCGCTCCCCGGATCGTCACTGGATCACATCCGCCCGGCACTCGAGAGCTTGCGGCAAGCTCCATTTGCCGCAACCGGCACCGACGTCGATGGTGTCGAGCGGCATTTCGAGGCCGGCCCTTCAGCGCTTGCCACCGTGATGTTCTCGGCAGCTCCCGCGGCGATCACCACCGCCGAAACCGATGCAGCGTCCCGCGCCTTCGCGGCCGGCGATCGGCTGCCTCTGCTGCGTTTGATGGCCGAGACGGCGGCTGCCGTGGATTCGCGCGACGCGAGTGCGAACCCGCGGGCATGGAGTGCCGGTCTCGCCGCTGCCGTGATGTGCGGCGATCCGCCGCAAATTTTCGATATGCAGTTGTCGCCGGATGCCCGCCGCGCCGACCGTGATCGCGTCCTCGACGCACGGCGCCGGGACCACCCCGACACGTATGCTCCGTTCACCATCGATGAATACCGCGGCATGCCGCTCGACTACAGCTTTCTGGACGAATGCGTGGGCTGGCCCGTGGCGCCGGCCGATCATCCCGCCGGCACGTCGAGCGCGAACGCCGTCTATCCCGACGTGCCGGCGCTCGTGATTTCCGGCGAACTCGACGACATCACCACACCGGCCGACGGCGCGGCCGTGGCGGCCGCGTTCCCGCACGGCGTGCAGGTCCGGATTGCCAACAGCTTTCACGTCAATGCCCTGCCCCGCGCCCGCAGCAACTGCGCGGCACGCATCGTCAGGCATTTCATCGCGACGGGCGCAACGGGTCCTACGGCGTGCGCAGCGACAGTGCCGCCCTTGCGTCTCGTAGCGCAATTCGCGACGCACTATGCCGAGGTCTCGCCTGCCACTCCCCTGCCCGGCAACTCCGCCGACCCCGCCGCACTGCGCATCGCCGCAGCGGCTGTTGCCACCGCCGGCGATGTGCTGGCCCGCGCCAAGGTCAACAGCAGCGGTCACGGTGTCGGCCTGCGCGGCGGCACTTTTCGTATCACGGAGAAAGGCGAGGTGATGCAAGTGACCTTGAACGGCGTGCGCTGGGCGGCGGACCTTGCCGTCTCCGGCAGTATGCAGCGCTCCGCGGGCCGCAATGGCCGGGTGCGCGCCGAGTTCACCCTCGAGGACGCGCCGGGCCCCGGACGCTCGATCGGCCGTGTCCGGCTGAGCTGGCGGGATGGCAACGACCCGACCCGCGTCGAGATCGAAGGGCAGGTCGGCAAGACTGTCCTCCGCGCCCGCGGCGTCAATCCTGGTCGTTGAAGGCCTGCTTGCCGAGCCTATAGGACAATCGAACGCCGAACACCCGCGGTTCATTCACCGTCTGCCGCAGGTCGAAGTTGCCTTCGTTGGTGTAGATGATGGCCGTCTTGTTGGTGAGGTTGGTGATGTAGAACTCGGCGGTCCAATGCTGCGCCAGTTGATTCACCCCCAGCCGCAGATTCATGACGGAGTAACCGGGCTGTAGCACGCGCGGCAGGCCGTTCGAGCCATTGGTCTGCAGGTCGTTCCACATGTCGCCCTTGTGCGCGACATCATATTGGACGAAGCCCTTCAGCGTCTCCTCGAGCGGCTTCTCATAGCGAATGTTGCCGCTCCAGTTGAAGTAAGGCACATAGGGCAAGCGCTCGCCCGGCTGCACCTGAAAATTCGCATTGTAATAATTGTCGCTGGTGACCCGCGAGTCGTTGTAACTCGCTGACACATCCATGCTCAGATTCGCGTTTGGCTGGTACTTGAGCTCCGACTCCATGCCGTAGACGCGCGCATCGCCGATATTCGCGGTGTAACTCGACGATGCGCAAATGGCCGGATCGAAAACCACCGTCTGCAGGTTCTTCCATGGCATGTAGTAGACGGCGCCATCGAAGGTGAGATGCCGGTCGAGCATCGAAGACTTCCAACCCAGTTCGTAGTTGGTCAACGTGTCCGGCGTGAAGTTCTGCTCGGCACCCGCCTTGACGCAACCCGACGGGATGCCGACATTGGCCCCGCCGTCCCGGAACCCCTGCGCCGCATCAGCATAGACCAACAGGTTATCGAACACGTTGTAGCTCAAGCCCACCTTGCTGTTCCACTTGTGGGAAGCGCCGGGGCCTTCCGCCAGCGACTGCGGTGCCCACCAGAAACCGCCGTAGCTGAAGTTGTTGAAGTGTGACTGGAAGTGCACCGTGCCGGCTTCCAGATGCAGTCGCGGCGTGATGTCGAAGGTCACATTGGTGAATTCCGTGACCTGCACATAATCGGAGCGCCCCTGGTAACTGTACCAGTCGTCGGGCCGCGGCGGCTGCGCACCGGCGTTGTAATAGTAACTGGCGGTCGCTTGGTAGGCCTCGCCGTTCGGCTGGAGCCCGGGCATGGCGTAGTACTGGCTTTCCAGCTCGCGCGTCTTTTCCCAATAGGTGCCCACCAACCAGTGAAAGATCCCGCCGGCCTTCGATTGCAGGCGCAGCTCGTCTGACCAGCGATCGATGTGAAACGTGTCATCGAAATACTGCGTGGGAACATTGCAGCCGCTATACGGCAGGGTGCCGCCGGATGACACGGGATCGGTGAGACAGTCATAACCCTGCTGCGAGGCCGCCGAGAGCGAGCCGGTGTGGATGTACTGCATGTATTCCGAGTACTCGTTCACCCAGCGTTGGTCTTGCGCCCACCAAGTACTTGCGAAAACGAGATCGCCGATGCCCACATCCCCGTCGAGATGGAAGTCGAGCGTCTTGGTGAAATACTCCTTGTTCTCCGGACCGAAGCGAATCACGTTGTCCTGGCCTATCGAACGCGCGGGGCCATCCGGCATATTACCGAAGTAATCGACCGCCCCTCCGGTGCTGGTATTCTCGTCCCAGGCACCGTGCGTCAGCATCTTCTGGTAACTCGACGTGAGCGTCGCCTTCCAGCCGTCGGCGATCACCTGGCCGAGCGCCACACGAAAGCCGCTGACCCTCTCCGTGTTGTAGTCGTGGCCCGCCCACTGTGAGTTATTGGACACCGTTCCGTTGACCCAGTATCTCGTGGTATCCAGGTTGTTGATGAATCCACCGTGATAATCCTCGTACCCGGAAATTCTTAGCGCCGTCCAACCCTCGATGAGTGGGATATTTACGAAGGCCTCGATCACGGTATTTTGTTTGGCCGCTTCGATCTTGCCCGTGTCCAAATCGATGCCGGCGCTGAAGGCATTGGGATCCGGCTTGTTGGTCACGAAACGCAGCGCACCGGCGAAGGCGCCGGCGCCGAAGGTGGTGCCCTGCGGGCCGTTGAGCACTTCGATCTGCTGGATGTCATAGAGATGCAGATCCGGCGTCGTCCCGTAATAGTTCATCGACATGTCATCGACGAGGAACGCCGTCGACGCCTCACCCGATTCGTTCGGGTTGCTGCCGTCCGACACACCGCGCATCACGTAGGTCTGGGTCCCCGGGCCCGCGCTCACGAAGGAGATCGACGGGGTCATGGTGGCATAGTCTTCGAACTGCGAAATGTTGAGATTTTGCAGGTCCTTCGACGTGTAAACGTCGATGCTCAAGGGGACGTCCTGCAGGTTTTCCGCGCGCTTGCGCGCCGTCACGATCACCTCATCCAGGCTCGAAGAATCGCCGGAAGTGTCGGCATCCAGCGCCACCGCGCCATGCCACGCGGCTGCGCCGGACAGGGCGGCGGCAATGGCGATGGCCAGTTTCGAGCGTGTGAAACGGGGGCGGTCGGCGGGATCACGGCGGTCGGTGGAGCGAAGGTGCTCGATGGGATCATGGCGGTCGATGGAGCCGCGGCGCTCGGCGGACGGACGGCATGGCATATTTCTTGCCACAGAACGCGCTGCATTTCTGCGCATGGAACATCCCCTATTATTATTACGCACCCCGTGGCGCCCGAAGCTGGATCATGTCTTGAGGGGCTGGGAGCTGTCAACGCTTCGCGACGAAGATGATCGATCGTTCAACAAGGATTGCAAGGGGCAGCGGTCGCTGCTAGAAGCGCTCCAAAACGTCGCCCAACGCGCACCGTAGCGGTGCGAGTTCCGTCTCGAAATGCTTCCAATAGCCGACGCCGGAGGCGTAGAGCGGCTGGCGCACCTGTTCGGCGCTGGCGGTGCGCACGGGCCGGTTGGTTTCGTGAAATTTGAGGCAGGCCGGTTCGAACGCGAGCCCACAGTGCTCGAGCAGCCGACGAATTTGCGTTTCCGGATCCTGCACCAGTTCTTCGTAGCGCAGGTGCAGCACCTTGCCCGGCAGCACACGATCCCAATGATCCATGAGATCGAGGTAGCACCGATAATAGCGTCCGAGGTCGCCGAGGTCGTAGCTGAAGGACTGTCCTTCCGCGAAATACTGCTTGAATGTGCTGAAGCACGAGTCCATCGGATGACGGCGCGCGTCGATGATGACCGCACGCGGTAGCATGGCGTGGATCAGCCCGATGTGACTGAAGTTGTTCGGCATCTTGTCGATGAAATGCTCACGGCCCGTGCGGATCGCCGCGGTCTCGCCGAGATAGCGAAGGCCCAGCATGCTGAAGCCATCCGCGGGCACCGCACGGATATTGTCCGGATAGGCGTCGTGGCCGGCATCGGCGTGGTCGAACTCGCGCACGATGGTGAGCACGTTCGGCAGCTCGAAGGTACCCTCGACCCGGGAATGACTGGCGAGAATCTGCTCGACCAGCGTGGAGCCGGAACGCGGCAGCCCGACGATGAATATCGGCGCGGGGTCGGGAAATCCGCATGCAGCACGCTGTGCAAAAAAGGCCGCATCGAAGGTCTCGATGACGCGGCGTGTCTTCTCCTCGAAATGGCCGATGTCAAACGGCACGGTCTTGCGGCGTCGTGCATTGCCGACGGCGTAGTGCTCGAAAGCCCGCGGGTATTCTTGCCGATGCTCGAAAGCGCGGCCCAGTGCGAAATGCAGCTGCGCCTGATCCTCATCCTCGCCCCCCTCGCCCTTCAGGAGAGATTGCATGGCACTGATCTCTGCGTCGCTGAACACGTAGGTCTTCAAGTCCGCGAGGCTCCAATAGGCCTCACCAAACTTGGGGTCGATCTCCAGGCACTGACGATAGGCGGCTTCAGAATCGCGGCGCTGGCCCAAGGTCTTGTACAAGTGCCCAATGGTCAGCCGCAGGCGCACTTCGCCCGGAGTCAGCCGGACTGCCTCCTCGAAGGCGCTGAGCGCATCCCGTTGGCGCATGAGCCGGCTGTAGACGGTGCCGAGCAGCACCCAATTCTTCGGGTTCTCCGACTCGATCTTGAGGAGGCGACGAACCGCCGACTCCGCTTCGGGCAGACGTCCCAGATCCACGAAGGTCTGGCAAAGGCCGCGCCAGATGAGCGGCAGGTGCGCCGACTGCTTCAGGGCATGGTTGAGCAACCGCAACGCATCGCCGCCCCGGCTGACGGTGAGGGAGATGGCGGCGAGGCCGCACAAGGCCGCCGTGTGGCTGGCATCCTCCTTGAGGATCTCGCGAAAGACGACCTCCGCGGTCTTTCGGTCTTCCGCGACCAGAGCGGCCGTGGCCTTCTCGATGCGCGTTCGAAAGGGATCAGTGGCTCGGGCGCGCTCATAGGCGACACACGCATCCGGGTATTTCTCGAGATCGACGAGCACATCGCCATAGGCAAGCCAGGCGAGATGCAGCGTGGGATGCGTTTGCACCACGCCCTTGAGTTGCTCGCGGGCCTCCGCCAACCGGCCGGCGCTGCGATAAGCACGCGCCAAATCGACGCGGGCAATCATGAAATGCGGAGCGGCCGCCACGACCTTCTCCAGATTCTCGACGGCCGGCAGCACCTTGTCCTGGGCGAGTTGCGCGGCGCCGAGCAGGCGCAGGCTGTTGACCTCACCCGGGGCGCGCTCTTGAATCGCGGCCAGTTCGCGCTCGGCGGTGGCGGCGCGGCCCGCCCGTAGTGCCGCCAATGCCCTGCCATAGCTCAAGCGCAAGTTGGCCTGGGCGCCCTCCTCCATGCGTCTATTGTTCCCGGGCGGCGGCGAGCGCGCCCGCCCCGCACAGCGCGTCCGGCTTTTCAAAAGGGCCCGTCTTGTCGACGGAGTCCCCGGCCGAGCCGGGCAGAGCCCGCTGGGGTCCCTGCTTGCGTTCCACACTCGGCGGGTGACCGAACAGCTGCCGATAGCACTTCGAGAAATGCGGCGGCGATTGAAAACCGCAGGCCGCGGTGATGTCCGTGATCGGCATGGCGGTCTGCAGCAGCAGTTCCCGCGCGCGGCGCAGGCGAATCTCGAGGTAATAGCGCTTCGGGACGCAATTCAGATCGCGCTTGAACAGGCGCTCGATCTGGCGACGCGACAGTCCCGTGGCCTTGGCAATCTGTTCCAGCGACAGCGGCTTCTCGATGTGTTCCTCCATGAGCTGTGCAACCCTGAGCAGGCCGCGGTGGGAAATGCCGATTTGAGCACGCAACGGGACGTATTGGCGGTCCGTGTCCTTGCGCACTCGTTCGACGATGAACTGCTCGGAGACCCGCTGCGAAATCCGCCACCCCAGGCGCTCGCGGATGAGATTCAGCATGAGATCGAGCGGCGCCGTTCCGCCGGAACAGGTATATCGGTCATGGTCGATGGTGAAGAGCTGATCGCTGATGCGCACGCGCGGAAACTCCTCGCGAAGCGCCGACAGGTTTTCCCAATGGATGGTGGCACGGCAATTGTCCAAGAGGCCCGCACGGGCGAGCGCATAGCCGCCGGTGCAAAGGCCGCCCAACGCCACTCGGCGCTCCGCGAGCCGCCGCAAGGTCGCGAGCAACCCCGGCGATACGGCTTCGCGCACGTTGATGCCACCGCAGACGAACAGGATGTCCACCGCTCCCAACTTCTCGAGCGAACCGGTGGGCGAGAGACTGATGCCGCTGCTGGCCTCGGTGGGCCGTCCATCCCAGCTGACGAGCGACCATTCGTAAATGTCCCGGCCGAACAGCCGGTTCGCCATCCGCAACGGCTCGAGTGCGTTGGCGACGGCGATCAGCGAGTAGTTGGGCAGCGTGAGGAATGCGTACTTACACTTGCGCAGTACCACCGGGGAATCCAACAGAAGCCTCCGTGACCAATCGGCCGTGAGGGACCAATCGGCCGCCGGCGCCGATTATGCCACCCGCATGACTCGAATGGCGCATTTAAATAAGGGATTGTCGCGTTTAGCGTCCTGTTTCCCCTATTGCCCGCTACACTGCCTGGCGCATTTGCGTTTGGAGGCGGTCAGCTGATGAAAAGTCATGCCCGGGTGGTGGTAATCGGCGGTGGTGTGGTCGGCGTCAGCACTTTGTATCACCTCG
>Ga0209208_10006232_pt1 | contig 16448 bp, 17 predicted proteins | sample S1TSphfallax_3_FD_187694 | JGI IMG/M metagenome (GOLD analysis project Ga0209208, IMG submission 187694) | Host-associated microbial communities from peat moss isolated from Minnesota, USA - S1T2_Fd - Sphagnum fallax MG (SPAdes) (version 2) | ecosystem: Host-associated > Plants > Peat moss >...
AAAGTATCTACATTGAATGATGGCAATTCAGACATATACCAACAACAACAACAACAATCGATCAACATGGACACACAATTTAATGTAATAATGAATTCCCGAGACCCCAAAGGCAACTTTGAAAACTTGTGTTGGAAATGTTCCCATTTAGGAAAAAAAAAGAGAAGAGAAGCACTTACATCCTTGTTAAATGCTCTAGGGTTTCTCTCGTACTCCCAAATTATGTGACCCAGCACCCAACAATGCACCATCCATTGAAAAACCCATTATGACTCCGTTGTGGATGGACTATCACAATTGAGTTACCTTAGTAACTTATCCCACAAAACATGAAATACTTCTCCCTTCCCCTACTACTACCAAGGTAAACTACTAACTACCTATGTAAGTAAGTAGGTAGGTAGGTAGGTAGGTAACCCTACTAAGGTAAGGTGGTGAGGAATGTAAATGGGTTACTATGTAAGTAGGAAAGGCACTTGGTGGTGGTTACTAACTTAGGTAGATAGATGATGCATGTGGATGGGGGTTAGTTAGTACATGGCTTAACCGAATGTGGGTTAGGGTTAGGGTTAGGGCCATATACTAACTAACTAACCATCCACTTTGGCCCTCTTTAAGGTCACAAGCTCTTCATTTAAGTGGGGACCACAAAAACAACAAGTAAAAAACCATATGACCAGGAAGTTTGGAGAAAGTGTGAGCACTACTAAGTCAAGTCAATAACTTGCTGCTCCAGGGAATTAAGTTGTCCCAGACCTGCACTATCCCTGCAAGCTTTGCAGCAGCCTGAACAAAACTTGGATGCCCAAAGCCCAAAGCCAAAAAAGAAGAAGAAGAAGAAGCACTGACACAACAACTCTCTTCAACTAAACTTCATTGCTGCTCAGAAACCCTAATATTTGTTCTAAATTTCTCCCATTATAGTCACATTTACCATATATATATATATATTTTTTAAATTTATTTATTTTTTTGTTTGTTTTTTGGGACAAATATTTTTGTGCTACTAACAAGTGTGATAGTGTTTCTTACTAAAATGGATGGTTCCCAATTAAAAAATAAAAATAAAATGACACAAATAAGAATTGTGTCTCAAATGGATGTGATTATAAAGAGGGTTTACTAAACCTAGTGTGCATGTGGTTCAAAAGTCTTTGGCAAACCTTTGAAGCTTTGGTTGTGAAAATGTGCATTTGTCAGAAAGTGCGTGTATTTTGCCTGGAAACTTTTTGCCAAAATTATTATTTAAAAAAAAAAAAGAGTCATAGGCCCAACTATTACCTACAAGAATTTTATTTTTATTTTTATTTATTTTATTTTATTTTTAATTATTATTTATTCCAATTTTGTCAAGTAGGTGGATCGGCGACCGTCCACAAGAGGTCAGCCCAAATTTTTTTTTCTTTGGGGGGGGGTGACGGGTGGAGAGTGAGGGTGTGTTGGATTTTTGGTTGTTCCCAATGTGTTCTCATGATGTTCTCAATGTTTTATCATAAAATCCCAATAAAGTTTTCAATCTGGTCCTTGAGTTCTCAATGTGTTCCCCCAAATTGTTCCCAATAGCTCCGCCTTTTGTCTCATATCTTTTAGGAAGAGATATTTCATGCAGCAGCAGCCAATGGGAAGGCCCCAAAAAAAAGCCTTCACTCAATGTGCCTTTTGCTTTTTTTTTTTTCCCTTTTTTGTTTCTCCATTTTTCCTTGGTTCCCAATATGTTCTCATTATGTTCCCAAGGTGTCTAGGTACTGCTGGTCATCTCGGATCGGTGATTTTTTATTTTTTATTTCAAAAGCTTTTCTCGTTTTTTCAACAGAAAATGGGAAAAATGGGAAATTTTTTTAGTGCAAATTCAACTAATTTTGCTATATTTTTTTTTTTTCCCCAAAGTTTGGCAAAAAAATTTCCTCGAATTTTTACACTTAAGAAATCGAGAAAATTCAAAAAAAATTAAAATTTCCAATTTCATTTTTTGTCGCCATATTGCGGAAATTGGCCCAGAAAAATACGCTGCCACAAATAGCCAAAAGAAAAAGAAAAAGAAAAGAAAACTCCTCTTTTACCCACAAATGACGACCAACCGGCGACTGCCGGGTTGCTCGAAGTTCGGGAACCTGCTGACACGGTTACCGGTCCTTTTTGCCCTACCGCTGCTGTTGACAAGATGGCGAAGAGCGCGCGAGAGAAGAGGCCGAGAGCGCGACGCGCTCGTGGGCTGCGTACGTGCTTGTTTTGGCGAGGATCCTTGTTTAGATCATTCGGGAACAACATCGCCATCTTCCCTTTTCCTCTTCTCTCCCTTTGTATCGCTCCCGAGATTGTAGTCTTTCGCTCCGGAATTCGTCGGATCGTGCAGTGTTTTTCCTTTTTCTGTTGGCTCGCTTGGGGTTTTGTGGGAGAAAAGGAAGAGGAGGAGGAGGAAGAGGGCGGAGGAGGAGGGATCGATGACATCATCGGCGGTAGCGTTTGTGGAGGGAGGAGTACAGGATGCTTGCGACGACGCTTGCAGTATCTGCCTGGAGTCCTTTTGTGACGATGACCCTGCTACCGTACTGGCTCCACTCTTTCCGAGAGATCCCTTTCTTTCTGTTTCTTTGTTTGGTGTAGTAGTAGTGTGTACGAGATATTGGAACCTGTTGCTTGATTTTATTTTTTTTCCAGTCCTGTGTTTCCGTCTAGAGATTTGCTGTTGTCAATTTATGAGGTGTGTGAGGAATTAGACTCCCCTCTCTACTTGCGTTTTCCGCTCGATGCGGCTCTCCTGGCTCTCTTGAAACTCAATACCTGGGGTTCCGAATCATTCTTCCAGAGGAGATAAATCTCTAAGAAAACATCGTGAAACAAACAGGCTTTGAGTTCCGGGCGAGCTTCCAAGAGCTCGTGGCGTTATGTCCAGTCGTTTCTTTGGGAGATGTACGGGATGGATATAAGTCTCCGGGGTGCTGTGGAGAAACTCCGCCAAGTTGTAAAACCTAGTCTGTGGATCTTGTTCCTGTTGCTGGTGCACTTGATGGAGGCTGAATTGTTATCTTTCTGGAGGAGGCCTTGATCTTCAATCCATCCGCTTTTACCCAGGATGGACTGAGGGTGATAAGTAGATCTCAGATGTCGGTGGAATGGAGGTGCGAGAGGACTTTATAGCAGCTTGTAGATGGAACAGGAGATGATTGATTGTGGCTACAAAGACACAGGTTTTATTTACCTGTGTCTGTGTGTGTGTTTATGGGAGCAGGTGACCAATTGCAAGCATGAGTACCACCTGCAGTGCATTCTGGAGTGGTGAGCGTTAACTACTTGCCTTTATTAAAGAATAGTTTGAAAGCACAGCATTACAACGTAATTGCAAAGCTCTGTCTGTAGTTTTGCACCTGGAGTTTCTTTAATTGGATTCAGTTCATGGCCCAGAAAGATGAGGACTTGTTTGTCTGCTTTGAGGGTATGACCAAAGAAGGAGATACAGTGGAAATGGTCAAATCTCTTCGCTTTTTCTCCCTCCCTGTAGTCTGAGTTTTCCATATTGAAGGATTGTCCTCTTGATGGAACTGTTATACAAGGGATGCGTTTCCTGCTGTCAGTAGTACAGAGGTTCTGTTGTTAGTCATGTGGAATACAAACTTTTTCTTACACAGTGGCCTATATTCACAACAGAAATGACATAAATGTCTACCCAGAAACAAGTAGAATAGCTGAAAGATACAGAATGATAAGTGCAGGTCTCAAAGGAGCAAAGAGTGTCCCATGTGCTGGCAGCCTCTCAGCCTCAAAGATCCTGATAACCAAGATTTGCTGGCTGCTGTGGCCAATGAGAGGGCATTACGGCGGAATAAAGTGCATATGTCTTCTGTCCACCAGCGATCTCCTGTAGAGGAATATGAATTTCACAGGGTAATCCTTTTCCATGCAATTCATGGTAGTTCTGTCATTCTCCAGTGTGTCCACCTTAATTGTTCATGAGCAAGTAGCGGTTGCAGCTTTCTAACAGCACAACCAGGGCTGCTGATTGATTCAGCACTGTTGTGAGTTTCACCTTGTTAGGAGGCATTCTTAGAGAATTGGTGAAGAGAAAGTACTGTCTTATGTTTTGTCTCATGAAGTTTACCAGCATAGTTGCAGTAACACTATATGCAGGTACATTAGCTCTATGTCTGATGGGCACACGAATAATGTGCTCCAGAACATTGGGAATAGGCTACCCTTTGACTCTGTTCAAGAGTAAAGTAAGTGCTGAAAATTGCCTGTTGTGACAATTGTGTCTCATTGGTGGGATTACCCTGAACAGTTTGCATCATATGGGGATGAAGAATGCATCATGCAGCACCTGGCAGCTGCCATGGGCCGGACTCATCACTTTTCAAGAAGGGACCCCATCCTTTTCCAACCAGCTACTCAAGTTCCAGGACATCCCCAACTCATGTTTGTCTCAAGTTCCTCAGGTAGTGGAGGGTCAACTCCAGTGAATAGTCCTCCTGTTGTGAGCTCACCTCCCAGTTGTGAGGCACCTTCCCCATCCTTCTCCTTCCCCACTGCCCCTGTGGTTGCTGCAGACACTAGTGCCCTCAGTTCGTCTCCTTCAAGGTCAGCTTGTATCTCACCTATCATTATGATTTGTTAGCAAGATGGGTTGTATTGGATAGCTACAAGTATTTTTTTTTTTTCTTGTCTGTCCTCATATTGGTTGTAAGTAGGGTGCTCAGAGGTAATGGGTTGTATTCTCTTTTGATAAAATTGCATTAATGTCTCCAATGCACCTAATAGCCTGAGACACTGGTATAGATTGGCCTTATTGCCACTGAAATAATGACCTGTGGATAGCAGGGAGAGATCTCCTCAGGAGCCAGATGAGATGCAACATGCAACATCTTCTTCAGAGTTGCGTTCCTTTTCTGAGAGTGTGAAATCGAGATTAGCTGCAGCATCTTCCAGGTATGTATGTTGCATAAGTTTTAATCCGAATACTAATGTTAGAACATCTAATGAGCTTGAGAAGTTCCTAATTGAGTTGTTTCCAAAGCCTGTGGAGTGTATAAACCCTTTCCTTTTCTATAAAATCTGTTGCTAGTGGAAATGAAGGCACTCGAGGTCTACTGGCATTACAGTGATTAGGCATTTATCACAGTTAGGATTCTGATGAAGTACTCTGGCAAGTTTCCTGGTTTCTCAGAGGAGCAAGAGGTGCTGTGTAACCCTTTGTATGGGGTCTCTTTTTATGTCCAGGTACAAGGATTCATTATCCAAAAGTACAAAGAGCTTTAGAGAAAGGTTACGCATGCGGAATGGGACAATGGCAGACATTGGAGCCCGTGCCCGTGAGGTCAGTGCAGGGATGGTGCGTGTGTTGGAGCGTATGTCACTTGAGCCTCTTGAGAAACAGCAGGGTGCACCTCCATCTTCCGATGTGCCTCTGGTGCCTGCCCATTCTAGTGAACCAGCATCACCTTGCTCTACAAGTGACTCAACAGTGTATGCCGGGAGTGTGAATGCCAGCTCTAGCAGAGTTGCGCCACAGCCTGTTAATGATAAGTCACATGAAGATGGACTTGGAAAGGTAAGAGCCTATTAACCAGATGGATACAATGGGGACAATGGAGGAATATTGACCTGTGGTCACATTGGGGCATTTTGACATGGGATGGCTTTATTTAGGGCCTGATCAGCATAATGTATTCATGGTGAGGTGAGGTCCCTTTGTTGGAGTCTAATTATTGATTTGTACACAAATTATCTCTGGTATGCCATATACCAGAGACACGAATCCCTAGTCTGAAGGGCAGGCAAAGATGATTTCAGGATTTTATGGTGAAATACCCACTACTGAGATTTTAGACTCTGTCCAGAGCAATTGTGCAGAAGTGACAGAATTTTCCTTCTAATGGCCAAGCTGAGCTGGTAGGAGTCACTTGCTTTTCTTCATAGATCATATGACTTCAGTAGAGTAGATCTGAACCCTTGACAAAAATTAACAACCAGGATCAGCTAATATACTGCTGTTCATATTATGGGGCCTGAGTTGTGAAGCCAGTGTCACTTGTTACCAGCATGGGGTCATTTGAGTAAGCATCAAGTTATTGGCTGATCACTGCTCAGATAGTTGCAAAATACTTGCATGAAACACTATTAGTAAGACTGTGATGTCTCTATACTGTGTGAGGTTGGGTTCTTAGAGTTGATTGGCATGATGCAGGGCTGTGGAGGGACTGGTGAAAATGGACAGGAAGAGGCTTTGCCACCTCTTTGAAATCTACAAGCTGCCACTGGGGTCTTTGTCAACCTTCAAGGAAATGCTCAAGATCAATGTAAACCCAATAACAGCTGAGGTTTGAAGGTTAAGATATGACATCAAACTCATAAACCTGGGATATATGTGTGGAGACATTACTGTATAGTTGGAAATTAAGGTCCAAGGTTGTGTTCATAGAGACCAGATTGAAGCTGATCAATCAGAGTTTCAGTCATGGTACATCATGTTGCTGTTCATTTCCAAAATTTTGAGTCTGCTTTTTAATCTAATTTGAGGTTATGTCATAGTGTTCTAAACTTGAAGTTGCAGCCTCTAGCAGGGTGAATGTGATGAGAGTTATATTGTCCTTTGTTACTTAGGGTAGTGTATCCTCAACTGGAATATTGACTCTCACTTTATGGTGGGGCACTATAGAAGCTATTTTGAGACTCAAATTTCATTACCCTGCTGCTGTGCTGTGGTCACGTCCTGTCATAGGTGTGCATGTCTATCTTGGAGTTTCAGCATGAAGATGATGATGTCACACAATGGTTGGTTTGGTGACCTTATTTTGTAACCATTTCATAGACATTTTTGTATACAAGAAATGCCTTCACTTGCTTTCTGGTGAGTCTGTCCTAGAATTAAACAGTTGAGAAGCCATCATCACCTATAGATAGTTTGACAATGATTCATGAAGAAAGCGTTCAGAGGAAGTGGTCAGTTCTGTAACTAGTCCTGCCAACAACCTCCATGGCATAAGGGTAGTAAAATGGAAATTGCATGAAAATTTAGGGGTTTCCTGTATAGGCTTTTGAAGCAGTCATACTTCAACTTTCACAATTTTTACTTCTCAAAATCTCCACTGTGAATTGAACTTCCTTCAGGATATGTTTTTCTGCCTGGAAACCGGAACATGTTCTTTGAACTAGTAATCTGCCTCAAGGGAAAGGATGACTTTTTGAATTTCCATGTGCTCACCTCTCTCTTGGACAGTAAACCCCATGTGGTTGAGTAAAGTCTTTGTTGCCTTCTTTTGGAATATTAGGTGGTATGTTTGCTATCACCCAAATGAACTCAGGACCAAGTGATGTTGCATGCAGTGACAAAAAACTTCTCAGTTTGTTTTGCCACCATTGCTTGAAAACCCCTCTGCATTGATCAATCAAGTACACAAACAGAATGCCACTCAATTAAGATCATCACAAAGTCTAATATGGAGTAGTCAAAATCTGAAGAAAGCTTTACCATATCTATGGGACTTCCAGGGGAACCCTCAATACCATCATTTGAAAGTAACATGACAATGTGTGCTGGTCATAACTACAAGAGCACTGCTCACAAAGCATCAGATCCTCACCATCATTAAGAGACACACTAACCTTGTGTGACCTTTGCTCAGAAAATGTCAAACCCTCACTGCCATTACCCATGGCAGTGACAAGCTGCTACGACTTACCCACTGACTTCAGCAGCTCCTGACAGTGGGTCCAGATAAGCATCCATCCAAGTAAGTATCCACACAAAGCATCAAGCAAAATTCTGCTCACTTAGTGTCTGTTTCACTTTCTTGGTTTCTGTTGCATTTTGAAAAGAATCAGACTTGGTCATCATCCTTTATGACTTTAGAGGACTAGAAAAGACCGATTCAAACCGGGGAACTGCAAGTTATCAAGACTCAGTCATGATGCTTTACCACTTTAGAGCACTAAAAAATGCTGATTCAAACTGGGAATCTGCAAGTTGCACCACTTGCCTGACCCATTCTAAGGAACAAAAAATGTTTGACATGGAACTTGCAAAAATGCAACAATTCTTTTAAAGGAAAGCCAAATTGAACTCCCATCAAGGTAGTTGATAGGAAAGAACAAGATCCTGCAGTCTCTGTATCCTCAAAAAGTTGTTTTTATCCATGGCCAACTCCCTCTGTTGACAAGCCAATCCTGGTGTAAAAAAAAAATGGTGTCACAGATATATATTGTCTGCAATATGAAATTGAAATCCAGCAGTATTGAAAAGTCAAGGGAAGAGCTGAACGGCTAAATTATCCAATTGAGACATTCAGGGAACTATAAAAACCAACAGCAGGACAAACAAATTAGCAAAACACTATGCACACTGCTGTGGTGAGGAGATTATGCCACTCTGTTCTTCACCAAACACCTGTGTCAAGAAAAGACCCATGGTTTGTATATGCTGTCAAGATCCTGACATTCTTGTCAAACTTGTATGTACACTCTTTCTCTTTAGGCCTTCCCATTCATGCCTTAAAAACTATTTCTACCCATCCAAACTAGAGCAAGCCCCCTGAGTCACCACCTTTGGACTGTGTGTGGTGCAAAATCATTTACCTAGAAATAACATAAATGAAGTCAAGTAATCAGCATTACTCTAGAATCTGATTGATGCAGTTAGTAGTTGTTTGTCCATGTTTGTTGGGAGCGTTGTGCCTGCTGCTGCTGATATGCCCCGCCCTGTATAGTTCCAGTGCCACTGCTGTTTAATGCCAGAGGCTGCTGTAGCAGTTGATGAGTGTTTGGAGTCGTGATTGACTGTGAGGGGTGGTAGGGATTTCCATATCCGGTTCCTGGGTGTACATGAGTGTGGGCTGGTTGCTGTGAATGTGCATATGCACTGTGTTGGCCCTGGCCAACAAGATTGTAATATGAGTTTGTTTGCATGCCTGCTGTGGGGCCCATGTCCCGTGGTAACTGTTGGCTCTGAATCCATACTGCTGAACTCTCTCCTGGCTGAAGACCAAACACCCCACAACACAAATTCAGCAACTGCGTGTAAACTTGGAGTTCATATCTCTTGGATGCCTAGAACAAGGACCACATTTTCTATTTGTGGCAAAAAACTCACATTTTCCATAAGACACAGAGTCCGATAAACTTTGACTGGCTGGATGATCCCAGTGCAAATAACTTATAAGACTATCTGAATGCTGATCTCAAGCACTTACCTGCTGACTGGGGATGTAAAGCGAATTGTCTTTGTAGTGAGACACAGCAACATCATCATAGCCAGCAGGATTGCTAGCAGTTCCAGCAGGGTTGCTGCCATATCCTGATGGTGTTGTTGTATAGCCTTCATAACTGACAGCAGAAGCAGAATGAGGAGAAGTTGCAGTAGCGACACCTGGCTTGTATTGTGGCACTGGATACTTCACTGGTGCAGAGGGTCCTGCTGGATATGTGGACACAGCAGCAGATGGGTATGAAGAGGGTGTTGGAACCTGGGCATAGGCATTGTTACCTGGGCCGTAGTTGTGTGGATATGTGGTGTGCATATATGGATAGTTGGGTGGTAAATACTGGTAGCCTAAATAATTTCCAAAATGACCTAGAGGTGGCTGTGCTGCATAAGCATGCATGGCCACTTGCTGCTGAGGAAGACTTGGAGCAGTTTGTGCACTATTGCCTGGTTGAGATGCTGGAATGCTACCTGGTCCTGATGCTGACATCAGGAGTTTCCCGCTCTGTACATCACAACAGATTTCAATACCTTAGAAGATCTGAATTAGGGAATTTGCAAGTTTCCTCTTTTCATACTGAAGGGAAAAAAACCATTCTGTGGCATAAGATGGTTTCACTCACATGCATGCAGGAAGGTTTTCTTACAACAGCTTCAATACAGCAAACAAGACAGTGAAGGCTGCATCATATGGCCAGCCAGGTGAAATGGACATATTCTCCACTAACACACACTGGCCTCCACAGTCCATCAACCATGAACATCAAGCATACAGACCAACCAGGAGCTTCAGCTCACCTCTTGAGATGATTGGAGACTAGGGCCGGTTGTAAGGCCAACATTTCCATTGTACTTGCTTGCAGTGTTGGATGTGACATATGAAGGATACCGGGCATCACCATCTATCCCTGTCCGAAAAGCAGGGGTGTAGTAGCTTGAAGCTGGGTCTGAGTATGGTTGCTGCATTACAAACAGAGACTTATCATGGATCTCATCTTTGTGATGTAAAAATATTGTCTCTGCCATGAAACCAAATGGAAACCATAATCCTGTATCCATATCTGCCAACCTGGTTAAATAAGTTAAATCCTAGTAACCATATTACCTCCTAATGGTGGTGACTTTGAGCATCAAATGGGTACTGTGGTCTCATATATCATTTTGAGATCAAGGAACATGAATCAACTTTTTACATAAACACTAGCCTGCAAAGCAAAAAAACCATACCATCAAGCTTGGCAACCGTGAAAGATCTGGTGGTTGAGAATCCACTGCTTCATACCCATACTGGCCACCAGACATTTGAGGAACTAAACCAAATCCCACATAATTAGCTGCAGGAGGCAGATAAGGATATTGAGGACCTTGCTGTACCACAGGATCAGGTTTCGGCAACTCCAGTGGTTGGGTCACTTGTGCTGAAAGGGAAACAGAAGCCACTTCATCATTGTTGCTAGCAGAGTTCTCCAAAGATGTGGCTTCTGTTTGATGCCCATAACTTTGAGTCAATGCCACTGGCGAAGGTACACTGTAAATCATACCAGGCATTACAGTACATGAGTTTGATGCAGAAATTGAGGGGAGGACCATGAAATGAATATATAAGAACCATAACATTAAGGCTAAAGATGTGAGCCCTCAACTGATTCAGAAGGGCTCTTTCTCAGGCAAGATACATTTCTCAAGCCTACAGATCTGTGGACTGGCAAATTCATCAACATAACATCAAATCCTGAGACAAGCAGAATACCTAGAAGGAATAGGTTGCTCCTCAGGGACGTCAACTGCCAGAGAACTCTCTGAGATCATAACCTGACTCTTGTCAGCTGTCTCAATACCAAATTTTGTGGTGAAAATGGTTGCATAATCAGCTTCAAAACTACCAAAGCTTAAGTTTTTTTGATCTCCTTCAGGCACCTTAAGCTGGCTTGGAATGACAACTGGGTGCTGATACTGCTTGTTAAGAGACTGAAGGGAATCCACAATTCTGCCCCTCTCCCCAATTGTTGGTAGAGGGGCCTGTAAATCTGTGGCCAGTCCTCCATGATCCTGCACTGAAGCTTTGAGATTCCATTCCAACCCAGCTCCAGATGCTGTCCTCAATCACACAACAACATAAGTCAGACTCAATCGCAACTACTCTATTCTTGCAACATACCCACTTCCTGTCAATGAAATGTATAACTTTCCAGAATTTACCCTGCAAAGATGAGAAGATGACATATGTATGTCTCTATGAAATTGCAGAGAAAACTCATGATAACACCTCGAAGTTAGCCATTCTGTCAGTTCCAGCAGAACCTAAACAAAAATGACAAGAATGAAGCCAGTCATAACCTTTTGAGAGTCACTCATAAAGTATCAGACCATCACCTTCACTGTGAGTCACAGTGACTAGCTGAAATAACTTGATGGTGACTTCAGAAGTTAAGGACATGCATGAGATAACCAGTGGAACACACCAGAAGACTGGAAGCTTGCAAATCCTGAGCAAAAAGAAATTCAGTAGACATCAAAGGGATACCTTTCTGTGTACCCACAGGTTGTTGCTGGGATGGAAATGTGGGCCTGCCATTGAATTGACTTCCACCAAGCCCTGTTCCAGAACTGCCAAGTCCTCCGGTCTGCTGGGATTGCATTTCAATAGGGCCTCTGTCTTCAACTGCAATGGGTTCATCAGCAGGCAGGTCTTGTGTTGATGCAAGAGAAACAGGGTGGGGAGGGGAAGGGGTTCCTATCACCTGTGCTTCCAAATCTGTTTCTGGACTACTGGATACACCAGTTGGTGTTGTGACCCGTGGTAGGAGTGCTGCCATAATAGGGCTCACATCTCCTGAGAAAGAGCTTGAAGGGTGATCCCCAACAGTTACTTGGTTTCCCACAGTTTCTACATCATGTTTGGTTGTATCTTGTGCCCCAAGAGTCAGGGAATCCAACAATTGAGGTAGAACTGGATCTATTGAAGAAGAATGGAATTCAGACTGCTCTGCTCGGGGTTCAAGATGATTTGCAGGCACATATGGTTGGCTCACAGAAGGAGCAGGAGGACCTTGAGCTGGTGGAGGCTGAATAGGTGGTGTTCCACTTGCTCTTAAAATGTCTGCCATAGTTCCATGCCCTGATCCCCATGCCCCTTGTAGGATGGGAGGTGAAAATGTACGCATTGAGCTTCCAACTGTACTCCCTGCCTTCTCAGCTGTTGATGTTTGTGATTGTGCCAGAGTTGAACTGCTGCTTCCAAAACTCAACACAATAAGCATCTTTACAACACACCACATCAAAGAATATAGAGGGCATCAACAAATTTACAATGGGGACTCTGGAAAGCTATACAGAGATCTTGAGCAATGGTACTCACGTAGTTCCTGAAGCCAGAGGCTGCGGTTGGGTTTGTGGCAGGGTTGAATATTTTGCAGTAGAGACTGCACTGGAGCTCCTCATGCTGGGATGGATGCCATTCTCTCTCAATGGAAATGGCTTACCACGGCCACTTGAGTACTCTGATCATGCCAATAAAGACCACGAAAGATCACTGAATGTTCTCAGCAACAATAAGCCCAAAGACAACTTTTCAAGCACTTGAACAGGACATGGTAGCTATATACAAGAAATTAAATTATAGAAATCCCTGCAAGATTGCACTTCTGGTAACAAATCAGATGCAGGATTAATCGACACCTTCCAACATTCTGATAGTTTTTGAGATGCATTTGGTCTAGTACCATTCTGAAGGTACATGAACTTCACACAAGCCTACTCAGATTCTGGTCTTCAAATACAAGAGACCTGATGCCCATAGAATAAAACACAGAAACAGAATGCAAAAAGGAGCAGAAAAAAATTCTCGGTTAACTTCAGAGACATCTACCATAAGAAAGAGATAGAACTTTGATTAACAGTACACAGGAATAACCTGAGACAAAGCCTGATCTTTGCATCTAGCAGATTGCAGAGAAAACTTCCCAAAGCACTTTGAAGAAAACTGATACTTCAATACTGGCCAAACCAAAACAGACACAAGGAATGGGCGCAATCATAACCTTGTGAGTACCACTTACAAAGTATCAGACTGTCACCTCCATCATGAATGGCAGTGACTAGCTGCCGTCACAACCCACTGACTTCATCGGCTCCCAACAGTGGGTGTAGATAAGTATATACTAATGTGCTCAAAATGTCAGGCAGAAATTTGTATGAAAATCTGTGTCAAGAGTTACTGTCTCATCTCCAGAAGCAGTACAAAGGCAGTCATGATGCTGGCTAGCACAATTATCAATCAGCATTGATGGATTGAAGTGCAATCCAGTTAGTCAAGGAATCAAAATTTTCAGCACAAATTTCTCCAGGGTTTTGACAGGACTTTGCAATGAGTTAACAAAAGAGATAAAAATAAGACAACTCAGTGCATACCCAGTGAAGAATGGCGATTGAGAGAGTGTCCTCTCCCAGCTCCACCACGCCCACCTCGTGTAGGGTTACCACTGCTGCCAGGCCTTGCTCTCAAGTCTGCTGACTCCTTATTGGCTCCACTCTACATCACCCACCTCCAATGGATGGGAAAAATTCAGCATCACTAACACACTCAGCTGGGCCACCTGAGCAAATCAGAGGTTAATGCAAGGTGTACCTCACCTCTTTCTTCTTGTCACGCTTCCTCTTTACTTCATGGAAGTGGGCTGCATCATCAAGGCCAAACAACATGCTTGTCAGCACCCTACAGGAGTACAAATAAGCACCGGCTAGAGCAGGCAATGACAGACAAAAATGCCAAAAAAGACTACATTTGCAAAGAAGGATGTGGTTTAAACAACAGCTAAGGAAAGAACTTCCAACCCTAAGCTACTAAAGTACTACAAAAGCATACACCACACAGAAGCCCCAGAGCTAGAGCTACCAACATAGTAAACCTGAAAGCTCTAATTACAGTCAGTGCAGTGCCAAATGCATTCTGAAAGATGACTGCAGGCCACATTGTCCATACACGCCCCTGGGGTAACACTATAGGTACTATTCAGCAAAAGACAGGGTTGTAAAAGCACATATAACTGAGCTCCATTCTGCAGATGATATCCAGAGACATTAGACTTTCGTTCAGCAATGGTCCTAAAACATCCCAGTGGAACGGTACTCCTAAATGAGATGCTTTCACAATTTCCAGTGAGAGAGAGTTGCGCTCGTCTCGTGAACAGACAGAAAATCGTCGTTTTCAGGTTCTGGCGAGCAGCACTGAATACAGACAGTGTTGTGCGTACAGAGGAAACAAACCACAATGCCAAGCTCTTGGCAACTGAAACGGAGAATACAACTTCGCAAGGAGAAAGAGGGGAAAATACTGCAAATATAGATATCACAAAAAAGACTGCAGAAAAAAAACAGGTGAGAGCAATGACACCTTGATTGAGGAGCCGTTGTGCAGTCTCGTTCAAATCCATGTTACACTCTTTTAACGTTGCATAAATCTCATCGTCGCTGTTCTCCACTATCTCTTTCAAGCTTCGCACCACCTCCATCGCACTTGGAGGTATCTTTACACTTCCTCCTCCTCCTCCTGCCGCTACTCCAAGCTTAGCGGTACTCATTTCCTCCCCCACCACCCCCCACCGGCCGCTTCACCTCCCTCCCGACCTCTCCTCTTCCACACTTGATACAGCAAGCCCGGAGTTGAGGACAGGGACCGGAAATAGTAGCAACAAACTGAAAGAGATAGAGAGACAGAGAGAGACAGAGAGAAGAAGAGCAGCCCAAAGAGAGAGGCGACCAAACAAGAAAGAGATACCCTCCGCTGCAAGGATGCTATCGCAACGTAGATATACTCGGAGAGAAGAGAGTAGGGGGCAGGTGAAGCAATGGCGGTAGTACAACAGCGACGGGCACTCGAATACAGACAGAAAAATAAAGAGAACGCATGAAATGCACACTCCGGAAGACGAGAAAAGACAGAGCGCCAAACCCTAATCTGTCGGAACCCTATTAACGCTTGTATGGGAACGCTGTCTCATGGACGCTGGAGACTGGGAACAACGCTATCTCATCCACTCGGGAGACTGGGAACAACACTATCTCATCCACTCGGGAGACTGGGAACAACACTATCTCATCCACTCGGGAGACTGGGAACAACGCTTTCGTAGCAGGCTTGAGACAGGGAACAACACTATCTCATCCACTCGGGAGACTGGGAACAACGCTCTCGTAGCAAGGCTTGAGACAGGGGAACAACGCTATCTGATGAGACTTGAGACTAGGAATGAGAAGGGGAACGTTGAGAGCGTACGGCCGTTGGGTGTTTTGTGAACGCTGGGAACAAGTCGATTGGAGTTCCGGGAGTTGCTATCGTGTTTGGGAACGGCGTCCCGGTTGTTTTTTACTCTTTTGAAGATGGACCACAAAAGTGGCGGAAAAAGTGGGGGAAAATTAAATCACCCGTAACTGTGGCCTCTGACCCTGTGCTTCCTCGGGCGAACCAGTAAGTTGACGTTAGTTGAAAGTACAGTCATGCGCATCAGCACAACCCCCCCACCCCCCCTCAAATGGCGGGCGACCCCCTTTTTAGGCACTGCCCGTACTCGCACCTAACTCTATACGATTTTTTAAAAAAAATAAAAATTCCTGGATTGAAATTTAGGTCATAGGAGGTACTGCAGAATGGGCCAGTTAGTGCCAATTCTAGAGCTTGGAATCGGCCATGGCTTGTCTGTTCCTTCAGGTTAAAGAGCCATTGGGAACACATCATGGGAACAGGAGGAACTTTTCCAGTCGGCAGCTTTGACATATTCAGCAGACTGAATCAGCACTCCCCATAAGTAGGTATAAGATCGGTCCTAAGTAGGTGTAAGATCGGTCCTAAGTAGGTGTAAGATCGGTCCTTCTCAAGGGGAGCTAATACATTGAATCACAACATTCCTTGTCAAAGGAGTGTACTATGGGCCTATGGGCATCATAACTAAAGAATTTTTCAAATTAAAAAAAATATATATATTTTTTGCAATTTAAAACAATCCAAATGAGTGTTTCCCCTTACTTATGACTGAATGAATGAATTTAAAATAACATTAATGTTTGTAAAAAAAGAAATCATTAAAAAAAATGTTAAATATGAAAACCTTAATTATTCAAGACAATGATAATACCACATTACCTCTAAATATTTTAAATATTTTTAAATATTATTTATTCTTTTACACCAACATAATAGTATATTTTCCATTTTAAAGATAAACATTTCTAAGGGAATTGGGTTCTCATATATTTAAAAGCA
>Ga0209208_10006233_pt1 | contig 16446 bp, 10 predicted proteins | sample S1TSphfallax_3_FD_187694 | JGI IMG/M metagenome (GOLD analysis project Ga0209208, IMG submission 187694) | Host-associated microbial communities from peat moss isolated from Minnesota, USA - S1T2_Fd - Sphagnum fallax MG (SPAdes) (version 2) | ecosystem: Host-associated > Plants > Peat moss >...
TCAGATTACACAAGGTTGGAGTTGATTTCCAACCAAGTGCAGACATTTAAAAAAAAGGAAGCACCCTAGTGTGCACAACAAAGGGTGGAGACGATTTCCAACCAAGGGCAGAAATCAACAAGGAAGCACCCCAGCTTGCACATCAACAAGGGTGGAGATGCTTTCCTAATTTAAAAAGGCAACCCAAAGACAAGGGAGCCTGCCTACAGATTGGGCTAACTAGTATGCATCCAATTGATAAGCATGTGATTTCCTTACAAATGATTTCTCTACAAATGGAGAAGGGACAGAACCAAAAGAATTGCTTTTATTAGAGCACCATCCCCCTTCTCCGATGATCTCTCTGCAAACAAAATGGAACACGAGTACAACTAAATGATTTCTTGTAGAAATTAAAGCCGTCACAGCTACAGACAATGGCCCCCAATCTCTGCTATACACCACACACAAGTTAATCTTCTATGTTTGCTTTCATCAGATCTACCACACTCAAAACTATCATGATAAAAAGTCTCCTCTCCTCCCCGTACATAAGTGATTTCACTAGATTTTGAGAAAATTCACTGATCTTAGTAAACATGGACTAGTTACAAAATAATGAATCCATTAGTTTAGTGAATAGGGACTAGTGAACTACGCCCTCATCACATCAGCTCTTGCCCACTCAGATCCAGCCTTCAAACAGTTGCAAGACTTTGTTTCTAACTGGAAAAACAAAGACATTTGCTTGACTTGCTTGACTTGCTTGACTTCCTCCAGTTCCTTTTAGTCAACTTAATAGGGGTTTAATTGTAGAGACAAGAAATTGGTTGAAAAGGCAGGCTAGCTTTCCACTTTCCACCTTGCCTTCCTTCTTCTTCCCAAAAGCCCTCAAAGAATTATAAAAAACTTACACTGTAGGTGACCCTCAACCCACCCCCACACTTTGTTGAACAAAAAATATTGCCTAGCCAGGCAATTTCTCTGTTTTCTCTTTTGGTAGGGGGGAGGGGGTGGGGGGGGATGAAACCAATCAATACCCTTACATAAATATATATATATATATAGATTAAAAACGTTCTTATAATGACAAATGGTACTAAAATCAAAAAAGGTTCCAAGACCATATGATAAGAATTTGTTCATGATAATTAAACATAATGAACATAAATAAAATGCCAAAAGTAATACGAAATAAAAATTTAAAAAATTAAAAATATATAAAAAAATATATAGAGATGTATATATGCTATACAATGATTTTGACACATACCCTCTTTTTACCCGTTTCTAAACAACTACCCTCTCCCAGGGAAGGGTAAACCTGCGACTCCCTCACAGAGTTAAATATGAGTTACACCGAAGTTAGAATGTGCATAGTTGTCATAGATATGGGAGTCCACGTACAATCCTCCAAGACGAGAGGCGAGTAGCCGCCCTAATAGGTGGCGAAAACGTGCACAATGCTCAGTCATGCTTAGTTGGCAAATCTCACGTCATTCGCCAGGTCAGAATTGAGATGGGATTCATTGGCTTTTTACAAAAAGCCAATTTCTCTCTACTTTGAGTGGCACCCCCACCCCCCCCACTAAACCCTAAACCCTAAACCCTAAACCACCCCCCCCACATCTCCCTTTTACCTTATATAGTCAGCTAGGGCAATGAAAAAAGCCAAACTCCTTTGTTTCATTCCCACCTCCCCCACTAGCACTCCCCACTACCCAGCCGCCCCCACAGCCCTCTTAATAAGGAAACTCTTAAAAAGGGGGGCCATCCAGAAGAATTGTTTTTTTTTAAAAAAAAACTTTAGAAATGACCAGAAAATGGAAAGGGAAGCAAGCATTGAAGGTGCCTATTACACAGGCTAACCTCCCCTCAGTTGTCCTAAACTCCTGACAACACTCTCTACCCCCTTCCCCAGTCAACACCCCCAAGCAAGAACTTAGAACCCCAGAAAAATCATTAAAAAATAAGAATAAAAAATAGGAATGGGTACCACAGAGTTGACTTCTTCTTTATTTTAATATCATTAATTTAAATAAATAAATAAATAAATATTTCTGAGAGGTTTTTAAAAAAAGAATCTGGATTGCCAAACAGAGATTTAATTTTTTTTAATTTTCAGAATGGTGAGAAATTAGTACCTACGTGTTTTTTTTTTGTTGGGTATTTCAGTCACCAAATTTCGAAAATATTTTTAAAGTTCTCAAATTATATGTTAAGTTCCATTAGGCAGTTAAAAATGTAGAAGGACGCTTTTTAAAAAATAATTAAGTTCATTATTTTAATAGCCAAATTTGAAATTGAACAGCCCACTTCAGCCATATAACAAATTTGATTTAAAAATAAATAAAATAAAACTGTTTTAAAATTCTGAGGTGGCTATTAGACTTAACAGAGACCAACCGACTGTTAAAGTTAAGGTCTTTTTTTTCTGGATAAATGAATTTGGAAAAGAAAAAGTGCTTTTAGGTTAAAGATAGCAGGAAACCACGCAATGCAGCTCCTCCAAGGAAAGTGCTGGGCACACGCTCGACACACGCTCGTCCACGTGAGTGAGCCTTGTAGTGATGTATATAGACGGCGGCCACACGCTGCAGATCCATTGTGTTAATTTTTGAGCTTTTGTCCTCTGGTCAACAGTTTTCGTGTGTGTGCTGTGTGTTCCAGGAATCATTACGTTCAGAATTCGTGTCTTTCGGAGTGGAGTGTGTTCCAGGAAATAATTGCATTTCAGAATTTTGTGTCTCGCTCGTCGAGTGCAACGTTCCAGGAATAATTGCGTGCAGAATTTGTCTCTTGTCGACGAGTGTGTGTGTGTATTCCCATAACTAATTACGTTCAGAATTTGTGCCTCGCCGAGTGTAGTGTTGGAAGAAGAGAGTCACATTTCGCCAGCGTAACTTGCGATGACGTCGCAGCACTGCAATCTTCTTCTTCGTCTTCTTGGTGGTGGTGATCAATGTTGTGCAAGAATGAGGAAATTGGTTCCGTTTGATTTGGTTGTTGTTTTGGTTTTTTTTCTTGGGTTGATTGTGTCTCCTTTCTCTATGGTAGCTGAAGGAGCTCACTTTAGATTTGTGCCGAGAACTGCGCGAAACTTGGCTGAAAACAGTGACAACCATGCGGTCGCTGCTGGATACCTTGCGCCTCCTTTGGAATTTGGTTTTTACCACAAGACGTGTCCGCAGTTTCCCGAGATTGTGAAGAAAGTTGTAACAGCAGAATTTGAACTGGATCCCACTAGTGCGGGACCTCAGCTGCGTTTGTTTTTCCATGACTGCTTTGTGCAAGGGTGTGACGGTTCCGTGCTTTTGAACTCCACCAAAGTGAACCAGGCGGAGAAGGACGCGTCCAACAACTTCAGCCTGTCGAACTTTTTCGTCATCGACGAGGTTAAGGAGCAGCTGGAGAAAGAGTGTCCGGGTGTGGTTTCTTGCGCGGATGTCCTTGCTCTGGTCGCTGTCTATTCCGTCCAAGCGGTACGTCATTGTTGCGCTGCAGCAGCTTGCATTCTTAAAAAGTCTATGGGCTTTACGAGATTAGCTTCGGCTGTTTCTTTCACAGTAATTCCGATCCTTCAACAGATAAAAACAACTAACCGCGCCAGACGGCTTCTTCTTCCTCCTCCGTGTATGTAACAGGCTGGAGGACCGTTGTATGCAATCGAACTCGGACGCAGGGATAGCCTTACTTCCTATTCCCCAAGCGCCGAAACATTTCTGCCTGGTAACGCCCTCAATGTTTCAGGCTTGCTCGAAGACCTCCAGACTGTTGGGCTAGATGAAGTCGATTTGGTTGCACTTTCAGGCGAGTCATTCATCTCTCACTCACCTCATGGTTGCCTTAAAAATTATATCGAAGTCCTGCATTAAAGATTTCAAGTTGGTCTGATCGGCCTCCTCAGTACCGGTTACAACGCCTAATTAAGACAATAATATTGCAGGAGTAATTCTAAATCTTTCTCCAGTACAGGATGAATTGCCCCAAGCCGCAGGGTAGCCTAACATAAGCTCGTGCTTTTCGGAAATGTGCAGGCGCACACACTATAGGACAAGCTCACTGCAACAGTATAGTCAACCGACTTTACCCACAAGTCGACCCTCAATACCCCAAGTATTACAGTAAGCAGCTAGTGGCCAATTGCACTGACAATGGCTACTTCAAGCTACCCAACTACGACAATAACACACAGTTTTTCAACGACCCGATAACCCCGACCCGATTCGACAACCAGTACTTCAAGAACTTGGAGGCGAATCTGGGCCTCTTCACCTCGGACGAGTCTCTGTTTAACGACGAGCGCACCAGAAAGCTGGTGGAAACCTATGCTAGCAACCAGGATGCGTTTTTCAAGCAATTCGGCATCTCTTTGAGAAGGATGGGCAAGATTGGTGTTCTCACCGGGACTCAAGGCCAGATCCGCAACCAGTGCTGGGTCCGAAACTCACATAATGTGGACCTAGCTCTCGACCCCGCTTCCCTCGACTTCGTCAGCTGAGTCTACTTAGCCCCCTTAACTAGTACTACGCCACAGTACTCAAAGTCCACATTACAACTCCCTCCCTCAAGAGAGTTTCAACAAGTCCAAATTACAACTCGCTCAACAGGACCTGGGAGTCCCCATTAGAACGTGTTGTTGTGCTGCAAGCTTTTCTTTTCTGCTGACTAGTTCAGAGACAAGATTATATATTTCTTTACAAAAATCTTTGTGTGCTTTGTTTAGATTAGAGGTAAGAATTAATTAATTAATTAATGGATCACAAATTTAGTGACCAAGATTTCTGCTCTGATTGGTTCAGAGGTTCAGAGTCTACTTAATCATATGCATCCTTTCTCTTCTTCTTTTTTCATTTAGATTCTTTGAGTTTGCTAATACTGTGCACCCTTTTGAATCATATATTAAGGTATGCACTGATTTCTTCTAGCTAGCCTAGGGGGACTGCAAAAAAAAAGAGTAGCTGGAAAAAGGGGTCTAGACTCTAAACCCTAATTTCAAATTTCTCCCAGGTGTTTGAGAATTCTCAAGCTTACTAGACTTCTTGAGGTGATTAGAAAACAGTTCACAAATATGGGATAATATATCTATCCCATTTAGGGTTAGATTTTTGAAACTGGGATCAAATTACAAATCATCATACTTCAAGAGTATGCATGCGAGATGAACTTTGGGATTTTATGTCATTTGAGTGTAAGCAAGATAAAGTGAACAGTTGGATTACTTTCTTAAAGCAAGTTTCAAATTATGGGTCCTACACAAGATCTGAACAAAGACACACAATTTTTTTGTTTGTTTGTGTTTTTTTTTTCTCAATCTTGCTTTCACTCACTCTTAAGATTTTTTTGTTTCTGCTTGCTGACCACCAATCTTCACTCTGGGAGATCAGATCTCAAAGGAATTAATAAAAAAAATTGTTCCTTCTGTTTCTTGTTGAATTTTCTTTTTTCCCACCTAACAAATCTGGACTAAAACTAATTAACATACTAGAAAGTGATAGATGAAACTTCATTGATTCATTGATTCATTCATTGTGTGTAAATACAAATTGTCAATACCTTTTCGAATGTTGGAGCTTTCAAAAACTTGAGATCAAATTTGGACAAATTTTTTTGTTGGCCACTATGTGTACCAAAGTGACACTAGGGTTACTGTTGGAATTTGGAGGTTTCAAAGTTATAGTACACATTGACACTTTGTGTGTACCAATTGTCAATAAGCTAATTGTTGCAATTCTGGAGCTTTCAAAAGTTTGGATCAAAATTTTGGAGTATAGATTTGATCATCAACAACCACCACCAGCTAAGTACAGATTATCACAGCTCTCCAAAGTTGTATTATATTTTCCTTTTACTTTTAAACCCAAAATACACTGAAGTTTCCTCAAGGGAAAAAAAAGAAAGTGGGGAAGGGGTTTAGGGGGGGAGATGGCAAAAATATGGTCAAAAGTTCATTTTTTGGGGCCATGTCTTTAGGCAACTAAGGCCCGCTTTACAATAGGAGTCAGTGCCCAAAAAACTTGGGGCCAACTTTGAACATATTTAGCTTGTTGTTTGGCCCAAGTTACTAATAAATGCTAGAACATTGACACGGAAGTCAAGAATTTCATAAATGCTCGAACATTGGCCCCAAAGGGTTGCATGCATTGGCTTCCCAAATTCGATGGTATCCTTCTTTTCAGCCTTGGGGGCCAATACAAGGCCATAAAGTTCAGCATTTATTAGTAACTTTGGGCTGATTAAAAAGATTTTTCCTAGTTCATCCTTGACTCCTAGCGTAAAGCCCTTGGGGCTGATTCAACTTTTGCACCAATAGGAATGCTTTGATTTGGGTTGAACATTGGCCCTGACTCCTAATGTGAAGTGGGCCTAAGCTACTAGAAATTTGCACTATCTTGTTTTAGCATGAGTAGTTCATGTTCAGAATATAACACGTACAACAGATTCCCCCCCAAAAAATGGGATTTCCTGATTTCCGCAATTTGTACCCTGTGATGGTACTCTTTCTTTGTATAGCTTTCCCCCAAGGAACAAGGTGTTTCTTGTCGTGTACTGTGTTAAGCTTTTCTTTAGTTATCTCTGTATTTTGTCACATTTGCATTTAGATTTTGTGATTTATTCCCAAGAGATGAAGCTAGATTGTTTTCATGTTAAAAGTTTTTGGTGGTGCAAGAATAGCACCTAAGGGCTTGAGTGACCCAGCACCCACCAGTGCATCATCCAAAAAATCCCATTCTGGGATTTCATGGATGGGATGAAACTGTTCCCCAGAGGTCAGTTTACTTGGTCAGTATTTCTATTTTTTTCTGGGCCTTTTTTTTTCCCTAGCTCAGTTTTTTTTCTCTGGGGAAAGTATTTTTATCACTTTTTTTTTTCCCCTCACCCTTGACCCCAAGTTTTTTTTTGGGGAGCTCTTGCCTACCCCCAACCTACCTACCTACCGACCTTCTTCCAACCAGTCCATCTACCTCTCTCATCCTGCCGACTTCTCCCCACCCACCTCCTTTTGCACTCATCTCCATTGTTAGAGCTTCCAAACTAGGGAGAGCTTGAGTAGCTTAGAGCTTCAACTAGGGTTCGAGGTCCAGAGCTTAGGAATGTGGACAAAGCTTAGGAGGCGCACAAAGCTTCAAGAGTGCGAAGGCAAAAGGAGCTTCAAGGTGGTGGTAGAAGTGGAAGCATGAAGGTAAGCTCCCTTTTCCTCTAACTTTTTTATTTTTTGTGTTTTTTTGTTGCAAAAAGCATGACATTTGTTGTCTTCTTTTATTCTATTATTCTTGCCTAGAGAGATGATAATGAGCTAGGCTCATCATCATCCTCTTATTATGGTCTTCTATTGTGAATAAGATGATGACAACACACGTTGTTGTCGTCTTCTTTTGTTCTTCTACTACGAAAAGGACAACAATGACACCATGGTTGTCCTCTTCTTATGCTTTCTGTTGCAAAGAAGAGGAGAACGATGCATGTTATTGTCATTTTATTCTTTTGTTCTTCTACTACAATGATTACGCCATCATTATCTTCTTTTTATGGCCTTTTGTGGTGAATTTGTGGTGAAGAAAACAACAACATGTGCTATCGTTGTCTTTGACACACTCCCAAGCTCCTTGATAAACTCAAATGTGAGTTTGAGGTGAAAACAACGAAAAAGTAATGAGTTGGGGCATGTCCCCTAGTTTGCAACATTTTGAAGGTAGAGGGGCATGTTGGAGCTTCGGGATGGGATTAAGAAGAATGACAAGCAATCACTCACTCACACAAACCTACATAAAACCAAATAACAAGTTGGTTAGTGCATAGCTAAAGCACTTTTGGTGCTAGGACGAACCGCAGGCAAACTCGAACTCACAAGACTCACCATGGCCCGAACTTGGGGGAAACCACCACCTTCCCCTTTATACTATACTTTGTGCCTAGCCATGGGACCAACACCCAAATGTCATTTGTCCCAAGACTCCTAAATGCGAGTCCCGAAATTCCCACAACTGGGACTCCTGTGACTTTGGGGGCCCATAACTTTGCATATAGACCTCCAATTGAAATGAAGTTTCAAGCAAAATTGTAGCCCTCGTCGAGAGCTTTCCAACGATATGTCGCACACCACCTGCACGTAAGGAAATTGGGGTGATTTTTGATGTTTAATGGTCAAGAGTCAAATTGCCAATTTGATTCCTGGCCTTTCTTTTGGCCATAACTTATGTTTGAAATGTCCAAATGGGTCATGCGAACCCATTTTAGACATTTAAGTTCCAAGATCTTTCCAATGATATAAATAATTCATCAATATATTAGGTTTTGACCCCTACAATCGCGCTCTGAAGATTCGAAAGTCCACCGGGACTCCAACTCCCAAAGTGGGGGCTCCCTTGGGAGTGTGAAAATGAACCTTCACATTCTCCTACACTCTAGGAACATGAGATGTGGCTCCCGGGCTTCCTTCTTGGCCCGCACCCTTATAAGCCCTTGCCTTGATCGCGAACCTAAGGTTAGGGTTGCAATAGTCTTCTTCTTCTGTTCTTTCATTACAAAGAGGATGACAATGACACCTTCTTATGGTATTTTATTGCAAAAAAGATGGTGATGACACATATTATCATCATGTTCTCCTTTTATTCTTTTACTACAAAGAAGATAACAACGACATCGTCATCGCCATCTTCTTATGGTCTTCTATTACGAAGAGGATGCAAACCCACCTTGTTGTCCTCTTCTTATGGTCTTGTGTTGTTTTGTAGGCACAAAAAAAAAACGACAAACAATCGCACTACTTGTCCTCATTGTGGGGTGGTTTTGCAAAAACAAAAAAATGATGACATGTAACACAACTCTTCCTTGTCATTTTGGTGTGGCCTTGCAGACGAAAAAAAAATAACGATGAACAACTATGTTGCTCATCGTCATTATGATGTGGTTTTGCAAAAGTGAAAAAATGATGACAAATAGTTGCATTGTTCATTTTCATTCTAGTGTGGTTTTGCAAATGCGAAAAATCAATAATGAACAACTACATTGTTTGACATTGTTGTAACATTGTTTTACAAGCACAAGGAGGATGACGAACAATGATTTTGGTTGTGATGTAGCGTTGGTGTAATGTTAATGCTAATGTTGGTGCTAGTTATGTTGGTGCTAGCTTTTCTTTTGTTATAGAATTTTATTTTTATTTTTGTGTTTTTGTTAGATGCAAACTTGAAAGAAAGTAAAGAATGGTGCAACAAATTTATCAACCTTAGTTGAATCTACATATAGCATGGGAAGTGTCATGAATGAAGGAGATTTAGATGCAGGGGTGATGGGACAATAAACATAAGCAAGCATTGAAAATGTGGTTGCATTGGGTCCAAATGAAATTATTGAAAAATAAGTGCAAGTGGGTGAAGACATTGGGAAAACATATGTGGGAGATGCTGATAGAATTGAAGTAGATTCGGAGAAAAATATTTTGATGATAAAGGAATAAGAAAATGTAGTTTTCGTTCCAATGTTAGAACAAGAAAATACAAACATGAGGATGTTGAATTTCATGCACATAATGAAAGAGGTGACATATTGAACTTCACCTATTGTAATTTATTGCCCCATCCATCCTCTCAAGTGGAGAAGATGGGTGGGGTATTTTTTTTGTCGAATTTGTGATTGCAATACCTTCAATAGTTGTGGTTTTCAAACCTTTGCCCCAACTTCCTTCTCCATGTGAGAAGGTGGGGTGGGCCATTTTTTTTTGCTTAAAGTCTCTAAGCAATACCTCAAGGTTTTGTAAGTCATATTGTTTATTTTAGGATTAGCTTCATTTTGTGCAATTTTGAATAATAGGTTCTTGCAATATGATGTTGCATTTTTAATCTTTTATCTTTTTGTTCAATACCCTCATCTTTGTTGTTTGATTTTTGATCTTTTTATGCATTACCCTCATCCTTTCTATTTATCTTTTATCTTTCTATGCAATACCTTCATCATCATTTCATCCAGAACGTTAATTCTCACATTAGTTCTTTTGCTTTTGTTATTTTGGTTTCAGATGTGGTTGTCCATCCCTTGATTGCCCTAGAGGGTGTACATTGGGCAAAGGATGGTGCAAAGTTTGCTTGTAAGGTTCATGGGTGCAATGACCTACATTGTCAAGTACAACTTGGTATGGCATTTGTGAGTGCGACATAATGTGATTATGGAGCCAAGCAAGCCGAGACGTGCATCTACTTGAAAGGAGGGCCCAAGGCATCAAGGTCACATGGCCATGAATGTGTGGGTCTTGAACAACCTTTTGGCCCAATTTCATCACAATGAACAAAAGGCAATTGCTAGGGCTAAGAGGCACATAAACATAGAATGGGATAGACTTTAAGTTGTTTTACGAGACACACCTAAGGTTCCTAAGCTTGCACTTATTAAATTAGCTTCAAACCACATTCTTTAGTTTATTAGCATGACTACATGGGGTGTGGGGTCCATCCGTTTCAATATGCAAGCCAAGTTGGAGCGTGATGAAGACCTTGAAGTTGTGATTTGAGCAATTTGAACCAAGTATGCAATTTGAGTGTTTTTGGATGGAACAAAACTTGAAATCTACATCTAATAAAACAATGCAACATAGGGAAATTGGCCTTCTTATGCAATACCATGAATTAGAAATGATTCATGGTAAGCAAGTTCTAACAATGCCATATTCAATTTTATTTGAATTTCAAGTTTTAGGTTTTATATGTAATACTTATTGTATTATGTTGTTTATTTTAAGGTTCGAGGCAACATTAAGGAAGTGTTTGTGGCCAATGTTATGGAGGCAACATTGGCTAATCGTAGGGTATTTATGTATCGACATGCCCAAGATGTAGAGTTACATCAACAAGATATAGGAGGGCCAATGGGATCCTATCCCCCTCCAATAATGACATAGATAACCCATAATTTATCCCCATTTTGATTAAGGTGTAGTTTTGGACTTCAAGATGTTAATATAACAATTTATCTTTGAGGTAATCACATATTACCATTTTAACATGTTCCCCATTTTAAGGTGGGGTTGTTTTGGACTTTGGCATTTTTGGCACATTTTTGTAACATGTTACCCTTTTTTTTAATTTTCATTTTACACCATCTTGTGTTAATGGTTTAAAATATATTTCACATATTCTTATATATATGCTTGTGAAATGGTCAAAAATAAATTCATCTTTTCAACCACCTTTTCAAAAAAATTGAATAAATGAACTTAAATCAAGTGTTTAATAATCAAACCAAATCAAACCTTTTTTTGCCTAAAAATCCAAATCAATAAAAATAGCCATTACTACAGTTGTTAATGTAATGAGATTACTTTATTTTGTAAGTTAAATATTGGATGTTGATGTTGTCATTGTTGTTATTAGGTTGTTTTCACATATTTGTAGATTTTACTCATAATGTTTCACCTCAAAAGGAAGTGGCAAATTTGTAGCACACAAAGGAATCAGAAGCAAATGTTGGCATTTGGTCATTTACAAGGTATGCAACTTAAAACAATTGGGATGAATTTTAGTATGTTCTAATACCATGCACAAACATAACATATATATGTTGCACAATGTGTTGTTGAAGCATTTGAAATGAACATAAATTGAGTGTTCATTACTCAAACCACTTCTTCTTTGCCTTAAACAACCAAATCAGCAAAGGTAGCCATTGATACACTTTCTAATGTAATGTTATTATTTTACTTTGTAAATTAAAATATTGGTTATTAATGTTGTTATTATTTTTATTATGTTGTTTTGACCTATTTGTAAATTCTACTCATAATGTTGCACCTCAAGAGGAAGTGGTAGATTTGTGACACATCAAGGAATCAAAAGCAAATGTTGGCATTTGGTCATTTACAAGGTATGGAACTTTAAAAGATTGGGATAAATTTTAGTATGTCCTTATTCCATGCACCAACTTAGTGTATGTGTTGCAATGTGTTGTTTCAAAATCATATGAAAATGAACTTAAATCAAATGTTCACTAATCAAACCACCTCTTATTTGCCCTAAACAACCAAACTAGGAAATGCAACCATTGTTATGCTTATTAATGTAATGTTATTACTTTTTTTTTAAAGGCAGAGTATTGGATATTGATGTGCTATTGTTTTTTTTTTACCTATTGTTTGATCGTATATATAATGTTACACTTCAAAAGGATGTGGCACATTTGTGGCACACAAAAGAATGAGAGGCAAATGTTGCAAATGCCATTTAGAAGGTATGAAACTTCAAAAAATTAAGATTTTAACATCAATGCATCCCCGCCCTACTAATGGAAGTGATCCCAATCACTAACCACTCCACTCAACTTTTGGACGGAATGCACCTATCCCACTATAATGGTTTGGTAGTGGTTTTGGATGTTCTTAGTGATTGGGGTCCTATGGCAAAGGACACGTCATTGCACAACCACCATGCATGCCCAAACCATTAGCTACATGCCCTAGGGAACCATTATTTAAAATTTAAATGAATGGAATGCTCAATTTGGCATTTCCATTCCCCCCTTATTAATGTTTTTGTTTGATGTTTGGCATATTATTACTTTCACACTTTAATTCCATAAATTGATTTACACTATCATTTATCATGGTAGGGTGCAATAAGGGCCATGTTCAATACTGAGTGGTGGGATTAATGATGATTATATCCTAGATATGACATTATTAGTGACTTTGGAGGTCATTATAAAAACTATTCTATGCATCAACCTAGTGTAATATGTGTTGCAAGGTGTTGTTAAGCATATGGAAATGAATGTAAATCTTATTGTTTTGATGCAAGTGACATATAAGTGATCCTAGGTGCACTTATGGATAATCACCCCATACAAATGTGGGATGCAAATGTTCATTACCTCTAGACTCCAAATGTTAATTGAGAAAGTTCAAGTATGCATATATGTCGTTCATGGAAAGGTATGGGATCTCGTAGCTTTAAGGTGAATGCCATTAACATGTTTCATGGAATTGCAATTATAGATGATGCAACCATATTGTTCAATGGGAATTGTTAGCTTATTACAAATTATGCACACTCAACTGTACACATAACACTATAAAGTTTTGAATTCATAAGACTTGGAATTTCATCCCAAGGTTCAATATCTAATGTCTTGTTGTGGGAAGTTTTTAAATGTCATTAAATGTTGTGATTAATAGGGGTTCAAAGGAACAACACATGAAGCGAAGGAAAAGGTGAAATGTGCAAGCATGAATATCAGAGGTAGCATTTGATCTAAAAGGTCCATGTGCATGTTTGAAAATATTTTAAACAAATTTCAAAATATAAGGCTAGCGTATATGACAAGTAGAGCCTATGGCATTAAGATTAGGTGTAAGTGTTTTGACCTTAATAATACAAGCCCAAATGATGCACAAACCTCAAGTCCGAATGAAATAAACTTTGTTTAAATGACATAAACTTCAAATAAACTTAGTGAAACATGCCTAATTGGCACAAGCCTTAATGACATAAACATAAATGACATATGTTAAGTGACACATGTGAGGTTTTATTAGCATACACCCTACGGACATATAACACTGGTCAAACCCAAGTGAAAATATAAACTTGAGTGACATAGGTGGAGTGAAATGAGCCTTATTGGCATAGGCCATAATGACATATTACACTAAGCCCAAGTGTAATAGGAAACCCATTTGGTGTAGGCCTTAGTGGCATAGGCACTAGTGATGTATTACACCTCAATGACATAGGTTGAATGACACATGTCATAGTGATATAGACCTATGTCCTAATGACAAAGGATGAATGAAAGAGGACCTAATGATATAAACCTAGGTTCCTAGTGATAGAGGTTGAATGACACATGTTGTAATGATATAGACCTATGTCCTAGTGATAGAGGATGAATGAAAGACGACCTAATGATATAGACCTAGGTACTAATGACAAAGGTTGAATATTACACCTTAGTGACATAGGCCCTAGTGATTTATTACAATTTAATGACATGGGTTGTAATGATGTAAATTGAAGTCCTAATGATAGAAGATGAATGACATAGGACCTAGGTATTAACAATAAAGGTTGAATGACATATTATTAAAGGAAATGTTATTGGACCCTTGGTTGGTTTTTTATTATTTATTATAGTCTAATAATGCAAAATTACCAGAGGTAGATCTAGATTTAAATGTTTGAAAAACCATTTTATTCGTTGATGTAGGTCATGATTGATTTGATTCATCCATCAAGTGGTAGGTTAAAATGTTTTATAATGTGGGAGTTAGGTACAATTTGAATTTACTTAAGAAGAATGGGATTTAGGTTGAGTTTGCAACATGACTACCTTAATCTAAGAGATAATTACTATAGTAGTGGTAGTTGAAGGGAAAGTGGAGAAGAAACAGGATTGAAGCAGTGTGTTACAAAAATTTACCTTGATGGTGCATGGCTATTTGAAGGAATAGGATTCTAAAGTTGGAGATAGGAGGGGGAGAAAAAAAACATTTGTGTTTATACTTGAAGTAGAACTACATGGCTACAACAAGGTAGTTCCAGTAATAGAAGTGATTCCAGAAGTGGAGGCTACAATTGTACTTGGATTTGGTTTTAAATAAGGGTTTTGTTTGGGCCTAAATGAAAAGAGATTGTTGTTCACACCATGTTGGAGATATTATATATTGCCTTGCACGTCATTTTTCTAGCTTTTATTTGTTGTTGCAAGACATAGTTAACTTGTTGAAGTTTTATTCATAGAGTACAATAGCCCCTTCACAAGGCATAACTTTGTGATAGTAGCTTGAAACACATTGCTTCTAGTAGTAATGCAATGGTGAATCCAATGTCCATTCCAATGATGGGGTAGCACTGATGTTATATGGCCATCCCATTTAACAATAATATTCATATATGTTTTCACAAATATAATTGTGTTTATGGTGTTTCAATAATCTTATGATGCTTGAATCCATATATACATGTTAGATTTCTCATGACTAGATCAATGTCTTTAAATGCATCACTTGAATCTCCATGGTACAAATACATTCACAAGTAAATTACACATGGTCTTATGGCACTATGGAAAATTTCACATAATGCACATTTTGTATGACACCTTGCCCATATGTCCATCCCATGCACTTGAAACTTTTTAGGTTTCAATTTAGTTCCATTAAAATCTAGCATGTAATTATAGTTGCATGTGACATACATATAAGCAAATTAAATACTTAGAATTTATTTTTGTACATAATCAATGGTGAACATGCCCACTCGCCCTCCATTTGAACATCCAAGAAATGGGCAATATCACAATTGTCTTCCGTTATAAGCCTATATGGTGGAATGACATGAATCACATTCCACCTAATTATGTAATCTAGAAGATGACATAATCATGGTGCCTTTCACTATAGTTGACATATTGTATACTAATATAAGCCCCATTCCACTTATGTAGTCAAGAAAGTAACATTGTCATAGTTGCCTTCCAATATAGTCTATGTATGGTGGAATGGCATGAGCCCCACCCACTTAAATAGTCAAGAAGGTGACATTGTCATGTCACTTTCACTATTATGGAATGGGGCAATTCCCATTTCACTCAAATTGGATTTGAGTGGAAGTGCATAGTGGTGTTGGACCATGTTTCTTAGTAGTGTGCATAGATAAATTACAACACACAATGAGGAAATTCCACGGGAAGATAAAAACTACAAAAAAAAATGTGAAAGGATTGCACATAGAAATAAAATAATAGAAACAAAAGATGAGGGTATTGTTAGAACCAAGTGTTTAATTTGCAGAAAATGAAGTTAACCCAAAAAATATCAATATCACTCACAATGCCTTAAGGTATTACCAAGAGAATTAAACCAAAAATAATGCCACACCCACCTTTTCACATGGAGAAGGAAGGTGGGTGACGCACTCCCAAGTCACGGGGTGAGACCAAGTTGAAGGTCTCACAAAGTCAAGTTGCGGAATCAAGACTTGGTAGCACGCTCCCGACTTCCAACTCTAGAAAGGGGTAGAGGGTCGAGTTGGGAGCCCCGGGATTAGACTAGGAAGAGATCAAGCTTTTAGATTACACGAACCTGCATCACAAACCAACACGAGTTGGTTAGAATCCATTATGGGTCCTTTTGGTGTAGGAACAAGCCACGGGCATTCGGACTCACTTGGACACACCACACCCAGAGCTCGGGAGTATGCCACCACCATACTCCCTATAGTAGACTATGCGATGCCTCGTGGGGGCTACATCCAAATGGCACAAATTCCCGGGACTCCCGAAATGGAGTCCCGAAGTTGTCCCGAAATCGTCCCAGGTGGAGTCCTGGGACTTTGGGAGCTCATAACTCGCGACTGCGAGATCGGATCGCGACGAGGTTTGAACCGAACTTGTAGCCCTCGTCGAGATCTTTCCAACGACGTATCGCACTCCCAATTCGGACTTCGGGAAGAGATCGATTCCCGACTTTTAGTGATCGGG
>Ga0209208_10006234_pt1 | contig 16443 bp, 15 predicted proteins | sample S1TSphfallax_3_FD_187694 | JGI IMG/M metagenome (GOLD analysis project Ga0209208, IMG submission 187694) | Host-associated microbial communities from peat moss isolated from Minnesota, USA - S1T2_Fd - Sphagnum fallax MG (SPAdes) (version 2) | ecosystem: Host-associated > Plants > Peat moss >...
AGAGCTTAAGATCTTTAGATGTCACTCTATTGTCTTTTCATTTCAAAAAGGTTTTGTAAAGCTTTAAATGATGCTTTCATAGGGGTTTTTTTTATTTTTAAATGAACAAGAAATGAGGAAGATATGATAATTGAAAATAAGGGGGTCTAAATGTTATTTTTCTATGGACCAATTTTTTAAAAATTATATTTATTTATTTAAAAAATAGTGGTGGATGTGCCCAATTTAGGGTGGATGTAATTATCCCTTTCAATGTACTCGAGTTGTTTGAATCCATTTAAGCTTTAGTTTGAGTAAATTTGGATTTATTAATTGAGTTTGGCAATGTGCTAAATGCAACTCACCTTTCCTATTCAATAGTGGCATGTATTAGCATACAATGTAGTCTTATTCCATCTTCCATTCACTAATATATTACAGTTCCCTTTATGATATTATAAATCATCAACTTGTGATAATTTCATATGCAACTCTTTACATCATACATTTCAAAATGCCATATATCAAAGATATCAAAGTAATCTATTTATGTCTCAAGGTGCTTTGTATTAGTGTATAGTAAATGGTCTGAAAATTATGAATGTGAATTAATGTTTCAAGTGTATTATGTCAATATATCAATGTATTAGTGTATATGTGCATTGTGTATGAATATGTCATTGTATTAATGTATTTGTGCATTGATGTATTGAGGGATCTTTGGTTGATACCTCTTATTTGATACCTCGCATGCCCAATTGTGGGACATTGAAATATTCTTGCATAACAAATCTTGGAACATTTTGCCAAGAGACAAAAATTCAAATAGTGGTAATTAGGATTGATTTTCAAGGCAAGAATCTATTATGATGGACTTTTAAAAAAGATACGGTGACTAAATACAAATTTCATGTTTTACTAAATATACAAGTCTATAGCAAGCCTCAACATCTTAACCTTTGTTAAAAGCATATGGTTTGGTTACTTTCAAATAAAATAAAATAAATTCAATTTTTTTTTTTAATAATATCCTATTATATGATAAATATCTCTTGGTGTAAAAGACAATTACAAAGTTGACATCCAAATTTTTTAAAACCACAACAATGCACTATTGACAGAGATGCCGAATGACCTAAATGAATACTTGAGTATTGTTCATTAAACCACACATAGGTTGATCTTCAAAGACAAAGGTCTTTATACAAAAGAAAGTAATGGACTTTTCCATCATCATACATTAGTACATTCAATGTAATAATTAGCACAAAATTTGCACCTACAAGCTTAAAAGTGAATATAATCTTCACTTACACAAAACTTTATTGTAAAGACATGTGAAAAGTTTGTAAAATGGTTACAAGTTTGTTCCAAAACATGGATGTAATAATGCAAGAACAATATGGGGGGAGTAACTTGATTTGAATTCAATTTGAGAAATGTGACCACCACCCTAATTTGCAACATAATCCTTATTGAAAGTTGAACAAAATACTCGTAGTAGATGAAAAAATGCAAATGGCAAGTATCAATTGGCTACAATAAAAAAAATGGTGGGAAATGTACACTAGGTGTTACTTTTTCATATGTAGGCACTATTTATCAAATGCAAACACACCATGTGTCAATAACATTTTTTTTTGACTAAATTAGAAACTATTTTACATTACTAGTAATCTTGGAAATGTGATAGCTTTTTGTCGTGTATTTTGAAACTTTTCCTACCTTGCTATATTTGGACACATGCAACATCACAAACTTGCCCACTCCATGTATCTATGTTTTTACAACATTTTAACAATGTGTTCATGGTTAAATGTTAGTGAAGTGTTGATCAATCATTCATATGTTGTTGTAATGACATTGTAAAACAATGACAAAGTTAACATGCACCCTATTAGTTTGTGATAAAGTGCATGTGGACTTTCAACTATATATTTTTAATGTATTAGAAAAAAATTAATGTATGAAAAAATCATGGCAAATGAGAATTGGCTACAATAAAAAAAAATGGCAAGAAATGTAAACTAGGTGTCAATTTTTAATACACAACCATCTATTTGTCATGCATGGGAAAGTGATGATACATAGAATGTATTGTTCACATAACATGTGAATAATGTATTGGTAACTTTTGGTACATTATCAATTACCTTACAATAACTATAGATCCAAAAACACGGTAGCCTCTTGTCCATGTATTTGAAAAATGTTTTTTTTTCCTTTGTTATGTTTAGACATACATGACAATTATTAATTGAAAAAATTCATTATTTTGAATTTCAACTTATAGAAGAGACAAAAAGCCCCTTTCCATAATACAATATGAAATGTAACAATGTTATGTGCACCTTTGTTCAAAACAAACAAAATGGGTGAATGTGTATTTAACAAAAACAAGAGATCACCAGGAAGCTTGCAAAAAGCTTGTACATATATTTAATTTTATTATTGTATTCTATGAACTATTTTCAAATGAGATCACTAAAGATGTAAACTAATGGTTTCGTATCACATAATAAGGAAGAATAAGGAAGGTAAAATCATTCAAAATGTAACAATCCATTGTATTGTTCATATTTGTTTTATAAGCTTTCATTCATTCTTTGATTAAAATATGGAAACGGAAAAATAAAATAAAATCTATTTTCCTTCATTTAGATTTACATATAATATCAAAACCTAAAAAATGAAATATGAAATAGTTGTAGGTTAATCCCCTTAACATCTAAAACTATGTATTTTCATGATGAGATTTTTGAATTTCCCCTTAAAATGAAGTCATTTATTTAACTCCCACCATCATTAATTTAATATCTCTTAAAGGGTTAGATCTTTGTTTGAACAAATGTTTAAACCATTATGTATAAAATGCCACATAACAACTCAAATCTTGTGTTCACACATTGTGTGTAATTTGGCCTATTCACAAGCTAACTATCTATGTGTATGCCTTCATATTTTGCTTTGAACATATGGTATAAAATAAAATAAAATTTATGTGTCAAATTTGCTAATTTGATTTTTCCTTTTGTTTTGTCAAAATGTCCTAATGAGGGTAATCTCAATGTTCTTTGAGTTTCACCTGACACACCTATGTAATTCACATATTGACAATACCTAGCTTAAGCAAATTCAACAAAATCAAAACTCAACAAACATGATGATATATTTAAGCACATTCAATTATTCCTTGCATCATAGATGTTATTATGTTTTGAAATCCTAATTGCCAAGGTTTTATTGCATCACAATAAATAATTGGAAATAATCATATTTTTTTTCAATATTTTCAATATTTTTGGTTTTTTAAAAAACTACTTCAACCCTTTTTTAGAAGGCCCTTTGCAAAAAGGCCACCAAATAAAAAACATAACTTCATTGATAAACACCTAATTTGAAGCAACCATGAAAAATTCACAAGTTAAAAACATTATAATACATTTTCTTTTATAAACTTTTGATATATACAAACCTACAAAAATGTAAATAAGAACTTAGAATGTAATCAAAATCACAAAAAAACAAAGAGAGATATATGCCTATATAAAAATGAACATTTGAATAAAGAAGCCATTGAATGGTTTTCAAATATTGAAATATGGTTTTAGGGTTATTGAATAAAAAAACACTAAAAAATAACGTTTATATAACAAAGGACACAAAATAATCCCATCAAGATAAAACAAAATGAAGTTTAAAATGGTTAACATAAATGTTTATTCTTTTTCAGATAAATCTTGAGGTGTATCTCTCTTCATAGGTAGGCTACAGGTGTCTATTTTTTATCGGCTTTCAAACCATAGTGGTGACCCTATAGGTATATCACCTCACATTTGTATACATAATGCCTGTAACAATTACATAACTTTTTATGGGATTTTGTATACACATAAGTCATGCACACATCCTAAGCAACAAATAAATATCATACCAAACTCAAGCTCCGCATGGGAATGAAGCCCACACTTGCCTCCCACCTCACAGGGCGGCCCTTATTCTCATGAAGCTGAACCCCTCTCAGGCTTTACACCGCACAGAAATTCCTGGTTCCATTCTCAGAAAATAGGTGAAGTTAGAATTCTTGTTTTTCCCTACCCTCTTTGAGAACTATTTCGCACTGATGCATCAGTTACAGTATGCAAGGTGCTGGTTGAATCTTCTTGAGGATGCGGAAATACTGCAAAACGACTGGGAATCCACTAGTGGAGTTTGTCACCTACTGTTGTCATCTGTTCAAGTCCAGGAAAAGTAAGCTTTGGTGGACATGAAGTAGGATGGACAGACACTCATGTTTAGAGTCAGAAGCAGCCAGGGGCCAGGGTAGTGTGTACTGGACCCCTGTCCAACAACACGATCCAGGTCCCCAAGAGGTCCATCACCACATAAGAGGGTCCTTGACACAAAATTTGGTGACCAAGAGACCAGCATCTAGGAAGAAAAACCTCATGATCTCCTGGACATGATTATGACCCACACCAATGTCTCATCCCAATTGAAAGTGAACATGATACAAGTTCTCCCCCCTTCAAGTTTGGATGGGCAACTTTGAGTAGAACTGTGGCCGTGGTGGATCCATGTAGAACTAGAAAGCAAACTTGCCAGACTTACAAAACTAGTACACAAGTTACAAAGAATGAGCAGCAAACAGGAAAAGACTTCATCACAATCACCATACATTCTTTCACCAACACAATACAGTTTACCACATCTCTGCAATGTGAACTTACCACATCCCTGCCAAAGCCAACACTCATATTAGACAAGGGGGCTGGGCAAGGACGGGCGGTATCCTCTCCTTACACAGATTTGTTGAGGTGAGGAAGAGAGGCTTAAGGATCTCCATGAAGACAGAGTGACACTAAGCAGGTTTCAGACGTCATTTGACTCTTCATAGGGTGCAAACAGCACCGAAGAGTTGTGACCCCCAAAGCCAAATGAGTTTGATAATGCCACCTTGATGTCCAATCTCTGCTTGTCACGTCCCACGATTACATTCATGTCCTGCCACAAATCCCACAATTTTGGCATGGTAACAAATGCTGAAAGCATCCTGACAGAAAAGCAGCTCCAAATGTATGTATATATATATAGATTGTTAACCATCAAAACAGATTCAGAGAGCAGTGAACACTACATGTCTCAAAGAAAAGGTTTTTGGCTTTTCAAATGCTTCTAGAACCAAATGTTGCCTGGAATCAACAACCACCCAGTCTTACCAGTTCACTTTCTGGACTCTCTATGTTGATATTTGGGTGAACCCAACCAGTTCTGATGGCCTGCATACACATATCTTTTGAGTTCAGTTTAAAGTAGGACATTTGATTTGACCATTGCTGTAGTCGAGAATAAGTATCAAACATAATGTACAATTATGGAAACCAATCACTAGGTCCATGTTACACCTATCAAGAAGTTTAACAGAAAAGCACCTGACACAACAGAATGGTACAACAGCTTTTAGGGAACTGAGTTCTAGACTGTACACCTGCACTTTCATATCCCATCCACAAATTGCCCTTAGTTTGCATACCTGAACAGTTGCAATAGCTTCCACACCACCAGAGGCTCCCAGCAAGTGACCAATCATGGACTTTGTGGAGTTAACTTTTAGCTGCACAAAAGTATGAGCAAATCTTGATCTCTTATACATGAGTGGATCCCAGTGCTCATTTGAACACCAACACACCACAACAATTTGACTCAGCAGCAACCCCACATGCAAACCGACAAGGTCCATGCCAAAGTGCCACCCCAGAGCATGGATACATTCAAAACCACAGAAAGTATCTTGCAGAATGTTCTTGCAACTCAAATTTTCATGATGAAGATGATTCCCACCTCAGCATTCTTTCCAAAGGAACGGATGAGAGCCTTGTACTCCTGCAAATCACCTGCTTGTGTTGAAGTTGCATGGGCATTCACGTAATTAACATCCTGCCTACTTACTCCTGCCTGTGCTAAGGCCTTCTCTATACAGAGTACCACACCAGCCCCTGCCAAAACATAAAAAACACAACACATCTGATTATGTTAGCATAGAAGACTTGAAATGATTAAAAAAGACAAGTGTGCAGTTGCCATAATCATTAGTACAACAAGCCAGTGACCAATGGCATATTCTGATTGATCAAAGGCAGAATGAATGCTCAGCAACTGAGAGCATTGCAGTCTTCACATGCTGCAAAATATGACTCCAACTAGCTAGGAATAGTCAATCCTGGTTTCATTAAGTGGTTTCAGAACAGCCCTCACAATTCCTACTACCACAAGCAGAAGAATACAATCAAGAGCTGTTACATTGATTAAGAACATATATTTATGAAATTACAGTGAAACCACCACAAAAACACTCTGAAGCTAGCCATTTTATCAGGTCTGCCAAAACCAAAACAAAGTCAACAAGAATGAGTGCAGTCAAACCATGAGAGTGTCACTCACAAATTCTCAGACCATAACCTCATCATGAATGACAGTAACTAGCTGCCATTACTATTTGTAACTATTCATGTTGAATAAGAACATGGAAAACCTCATATACCATCTGGATGTGGCTCTGTCATGTGATAAGCATCACATGTGAAGCTTCCTCCAAGAAACTCTGCATAAATCTCTGCTCCTCTGCTCTGCAAAAAAAGGCACTGACTTCTGTTCATTCAAGTGTGGTCCCACAGGTTCAGAAAGTTCTTGCATGGAAGAGGCAAAGAACAAGGTTCCCTGACACAAAGGAACATATTGATTGAGACATACATTACTGCATAACAGGGAAGGAGATCAGTGGGTCAGGTACACAAAAATGCAGCTGGAACAGCTAATATGACAACAGGCCAGTTCATGGGATAAGTACACACCTTTGCATGCTCAAGTTCCTCCAACAAGAGAACACCAGCTCCCTCTCCCAAGACAAACCCATCCCGTTCCTTCAAAACAAACATTACAATGAAGAGTGTACAAGCAATTAAGGAGCTGTACAGTTTTGGAACATTGAACGGTGAATGTCATCTGTTCCTGAACTCCAACACCTGGACATTGTGAAGTTAGTGCCAACCAGTACCAACCAGTACAACACACCAACATAAGAAAAATGCAGAACTATGAAGTTTGTTTGACATTGAACAGTGGATGTCATCTGTTCCTGAACTCCAACACCTGGAAATTGTGAAGTTAGTTCAAACCAGTACCAACCAGTACAACACACGAACATTAAGAAAAATGCAGAACTATGAAGAATGTTTCACCACCAAGGCAATGGAGCATCAGCAGAGCTGGCTGCAATGCTTTTATTCAAAAGTACAGTGCATGCGTGATTGGAGGTACAACAGTTTGGAGAAAGTGAAGAGATAAGTTTAGACTGAGATGTAAGCAATACCATATCCCAAGGACGTGATGCCTTTATAGGATCCTCATTACGCTGTGATAGTGCATTGCATGCCACAAATCCTCCTAACCCTGTACACATCAAAGCACAATGATCATGCTCACTCAGTGTAGCTAAGCTGCACTGTATTACCAAACACAACACAGTGAGCTTAGCCTACAACCAAAACTTGAACATAAGCTTGACAGACCAAAAAATCTGTGCAGCATTGAGTATGGATTACTCAAATTTTCAGCTTATGATTCTAGGTAGACAAAGTCACCATCAACTTCTTCAGATGACCTGGCCTGAGTCAATTAAGCTTTCTACATAACACCTGAAACTTGATCCTGACCCCACATATGGATGCAAGAAAGGCTCACCAATTGGAATAATTGCTGCATCAGAACCACCAGACAGCATCACATCCTGAATGCATGAGAGAAGGAAACCACACCAATCATCATCACTTTGACAGTATATGGATTTCTCCTTACAATTCAAGTCCACCTGAATGCAATTGAGGTTGTTCTGACAATACATGCCACAAACCATTGCATAATTCTTCGCCTACAAGCTCCAATCATATTCTTTGGTGGTATAATGTCAAAAGAGAATCGTTGAGGATTACAACGCACATGCAGCTTACCGCTTCACCCCTAATGATGTGGTTTGCAGCACTCAGGATACAGAAGTTGCTTGTAGCACAAGCTGTGGAAATAGAATAGTTTGGTCCCATCCAACCCTGCAAGGACCAATAATTCACTACTTAAACAACTAACTGTATAGCAGCAAAAAACAGACATCAGCAAAACAGTCAAACATCACTCTTTGAACAAAAATGAGCTACAGCAAACAGAGATTGATAGGCTCACCAAATCCATTGCCAACATGGCTGAGCCCATATTTGTTGTAGCAAATGGTACACAGAATGGATTCATTTTCCGATATGAGACCCTTAGTGCCTCAACAGCATCATTGAAGACCTGTTCACACATTCAGAAGTTCCTTATCTCTGTCCACAATCAATTCACACACTCTAAAGTGTCTTTTTGGCAGCCTTATTGGCAAGTGAATAAGGATACTGCAGCTTGACAATCATGTAGACAGAAACTTGAAAGATCAATATGTTGATCCTATCATGTTTCAGATAAACCTCACACCATACTTCTGAAAACAATTCAAGTATGACCTTTTCTTGCCCAACTATCAGCTGATTCAATGTCCTGTTGTAACTCAACTCAGAGAGTCAAAGGGTCAACACCAAGCAAGTCAAAACATATACCTGCATTCCTCCCATTGCAGACCCAATGAGCACACCACTCTTGGTTTTATCCAACTCCTTCATGGCTTCTTCAGTGAGTCTGCCATCTGCAAGAGCCTTCTTTCCTGCAGTAAGCATGTACAACATGAACTTGTCCATGCGCCTTGCAAACTTTGCCGCCACCCAGCCATCAGTTGAAAATGACTTTATTTCACCTGCAATTCTCTGGAAGAAACAACCAGCATAGTCTTTAAGGAACTTGATGCACTTCAAAGCTTGACATTCTAGTATTACACAAGCCTACAGGAATTAAAGACTCTATGCTTCTACACATTGTTTGTTGAAGTATTTAGATTTCTACAATCATGAAAGCAAATAAAATGATTTCCATAGTTAGCTCTTCACAATGACATCAATCAAGCCAATGCCATGTCTCAGCCTTTTGGTGAACAACAAGGAGCTAAGTGGACATGTAAAATAAGCAAACCACCAACCAAAACCTTCCAGCATTCCAGCAACTGAGGACTTACAGTTGGAAAGTCCTTGCAGTCAAATCCCTCAATCTCTGTGATGCCACTCTTTCCTTCCAGAAGGTTATCATAGAAAGTCTGTGGATCATGACCAAGACAAGAAACAAGCCCCATGCCAGTAACAACCACCCGTCTTTGCTTGGTAGCAGTTTTCTTCTTCTCGGGTGTTTCTTTCACAGGTTGCACTGCAATTGCTGTGGCCTTTCCTGCAGGTGACATATAAAAGGATAGGAAGTTAGGATCAGCAGACCCTTCCAAAGAGGATGATAGTGATGGATGTCAGTGTACATACAGTCAGAAACAAGTGTCAAGATACTTGTTATCCTGCTTATCTGGTCTCTGTGTGAGTGAGTTGTGTGGGACCAAGAGCATGATTTAGAGGCATAAGGCATGCCAGAATAGATTGTAAAACAGCCTCTGCAAGTATGAATGGCTGATCAAAGAAGATATCCTTGTTACAGACACTTCCACCTGTTGCAACCTTTCCATTACAGCAAACCTCCAAAAGTGACATTCAACAAGTTAATTCAAGATAAGTGCACTATCCTGCTATATAAGGAGCTTAACATGCAACTTCAATTCCAATCATTACTGGCATCTTCACATCCTCCTTCCTACCTCCTTGTATAAGTCAGACCAAGATAAAAGAATTGACATGACAAGTTGAGATTGAAAAGAACCAGTCATTAACAGACTACCTTGTGATCAGGAACTAACAAGAACTAGTTGAGGTGGTATAAAATCTCTCAATGCTGTATGGTGGGAGGTTATGTAAACAAATAGCAGTATGGAAGTCATCAACTTCTGCAAAGATTTTAGAAGCAACATACAATGCTGCATGATGATCCTGCCTCCACATCAAATATTTAGCAAATTCTTTGCAAATGCAATATCACCATGCCCCATGAACACTTTCTCCATTTGAATAAATATAAGCTAAAAAAGAATCTGCTTTCAATACCTGCTCCAGCTCTGTTGTGCTTCCTCCGAGCAGCTCTCACAGGTTTGGATCCTAGACCCCCAAAGCCCTCTCCAAAGAGGAAACCATCTCCAAACAGGGGTGAATGCTTGGAGTTGTTGTACTCTGGACATCCTTCAAGTGAACAGAATGATCCTAGCTCTGAAAGGCCAGATTCACAGAAAGCAACTAAATTTTGCCCTGACAGAGCTCTTGTTGGTATTCCAACATTAGGAAACCAGCTCTCTGCAGCCAACTTCTTTGAACGTGCAATTCTTCTCCTCAATCTCCTTCCAAGTGGTCCAGAGCTTACAGGAACATCCTCAACAGAACGACCAGCAACAGTTGTAGCTACATAAGCAGCAATCAACCATGTGCACAGAGGTGACACTGTTGCTGCCAATGCCATGATTGCTTCCTTACAGCAGATGACTCAAACGTCCAAGCAAGTAACTGTACAAACAAACATACCACAAAATTAATGAACATGAAGAAAATAGGCATTTGACAATCAACACAATGCAACCCAACAAAGGTGGCCACACAGAGAGACAAAAGTAACCTCGGAGAGAAAAATTTGTGAAGTGGCAAGATGGTGATTCTTATCACAGCTGGGAGACTGAATAATGTAACAAAAAATGTCCCCCAAGGAAAAAGAATTTGTTGAAGGCATCCAGCAAGCAGGAGAGCAATACAAAGAGAACAGAATAGCTTGCGAGAAGACAACAGATAGCACCATCCAAGGAGAACAATCAGGTTTGTTAGGGAATGAGTATCATTGTACATTTATGCATAGTCATCCCCCACTAGACCTCTACAAATCTACCTTCACAAAAGCTGGAGCTCTCAACCCGTTAGCTTTTCTGATTGAATGATTGTATGAGTACTCCCCATTCAATGGTGAAATTCCCCTCCTGTGTCAAACACAGAAATTCTGGCTGACCCCATGAAGCATATTTTGTCACATTGAAACACCAAAATTTGTGTCTGTGCACTCTCCTGCAAAGTTTCAGTCTAAAGACATCCTCCTTTGAGTTCAAAGCAATTAGAAGATAGAGAGGAAGTCTGGAAGCCAGCAATCAAAACCAAAGTAGTAACTGCAAATCAGATGGAAACAATCTACAGCAGCATACACATCCCCCTGAAGTATACATAACTTTCCCCCTAGCCCTCATTGTCCTGCAAATCTGGAAGTGTATTCTATCTGTCAAATCAACCACATTTCAGCCACTATGGTATCATCAACATACTGCTAGAACTCACCACACTCTGCTCAATTTCCTTCACAGCAACAACAACAAAGAAGAGAAGCGAAACTCTCACTATGAGAAATCAGTCAGATTCCTCTCAAAATGACACTGGACAAGCAATTAACAAATCTCACATTCCCCGCGGCATCCACCACTTGACCTGGTCCAAAAAATTAATCCAGTCGATTCCATAGCTACAATCCAGGGCTATCAGTGCGTCATTCTCTCTTCTTTACTGCATTTCCTCGTCTAAACATGCAAGAGTCTTCGCCCCTACAGCAGCACTTGCTGCCAGTAAATCTCACTGGAAATCTAGAAAATCAGCCAAGACTGACCAGACCAGATTTCCACCAGCTATAGATACGGTTCATCAGAGGCATCAAACCCTACAATGTAACATTCTCTACAACGACGGACTGAAGGAAAACGATTCAAAAACACAACAGAGCACCTGAAAAGTTTCCGTCGAATGATCCTGTTACTCTCGGGAACAATCAATATGCATGATGATACACGACAGACTGAACCTAATCGGGTTCTCCCGGAAGCTTAGCATCAAGCCTAGAAAACAACAGACAAATGCTTTGGTTTTTTGACAGGGTCCCTGCAGAAAAACACAAGACAAGAAGACACGAAAGAAACTTCGTTTTCCGTTCACCCTTCCCCCGCGCCACTGGCCTCTCTCTCTCTCTCTCTCTCTCTCTCTCTCTCTAGACCTAAACACGAAAAGCTCCACAATGCAGCACAGACAAGAGAAGGATTTTTTCGCAAGAAAACAGAATCACGGCATTCTCATTACCGCGCGTCGTGGTGGCTCGTCAACAGTAGCGTTGCATGCAGCAAATTGACGGTCCAAGCTCTTCTCCTCTCGCTCCTTCTCCGTCTGCTAAGCTCGCTCGCTCGCTCGCTCGCTCCGCCTGCTCGGGGACACCAGCCGGAGGGGAGGGGAGGGGAGGGGAGGGGCCCAACTGTGGAGAACGAGGACAGGGAACTCAGCGCACTTAGGGAACGTATTCCACCGGCCTTGCCCTGATGACTCACTACGAGGTGGAATCTGCCCAACGGGCAGCGTTGCTGGTACGTAAAGTGCAGGATAAATCACTGGGTAGGACATAGAATTTGCCCAATGGGCAGGTTTCCCGGTATTTAAAATCACTGACCGGACATAGAATTTTCCCAATGGGCAGGCTTTGCAGTACGAAAAGTGTAGGAGAAATCACCAGGTAGGACATATAATTTGCCCAATGGGCAGGGTTTGTGCACCATAGTGTAGAAGAAATCACTGGGGTAGGACATAGAATTTTCCCAATGGGCAGGGTTTGCAGTACGTTAAGAGCAAGGGAAATCACTGTGCAGGACATAGAATTTTCCCAATTGCAGTTGCAGTACGTGAAGAGCAGGGGAAATTACTGCGCAGGACATATATTTTCCCAACGGGCAGGGTTTGCAGTACCTGAAGAGCAGGGGGGATCACTGTGCAGGACATTAATTTACACAATGGGCGTTGCAGTACGTGAAGTGCGGGGGAAATCACTGGTGCAGGACATATCAATTGCCCACTGGGCAGGGTTTGCGGTACGTAAAGTGTAGGAGAAATCACTGGGCAGGACATATCATTTGCCCAATGGGCAGGTTTTCCGGTATCTAAAGTGTAGGAGAAAACACTAGGTAGGACATATCATTTGCCTTATGGGCAGGGTTTACAGTACGTAAAGAATAAGGGTTCTTTCTTTCTAAGGACCTCCATTTTATAAGCAAGCTACTTTGGGTTCCTTACACTAGGTAAGTAAGGACCATCAAAGGCGGGTGGTGGAAATACTTGGACTTGTTTCATTGCAAAACTCATGCATGCAAGTTCATTTTTTAAAATAATTTTATTTATAAAATTCAAACTTCATGCATGAAGTTTTTATTTATGGAAATCTCAAAAAACGTGATTTTGGAAATAAGTCTACAATATGAATAGGGATGAACAATAGCAAGTTCTAAAAACTTGTTAGATCGATGTATTTGCGAGATTTTGTTGTTGTTCACATTTTTTAAATGACAAAGTGTCTAAGTTTTGTGTAACTTTTCAACAAGTTGTGATTTTCCCCTCTCTTTTAACTTGGAACTATTAAATAAAAGGTTTTTCTATTCATAAAAAAAACTTTTGTAATATCATCCAACTCCACAACTTGCGACATCATCCCTAACATTTCTATATAAAAATTGTGACTTTAAAATAGTCCATCCATTGTTGTATGGCAAAACCCACCCACAATGTTGCAAGGTAAAATTGTCTAGACTTCTTCTTAGCATCTCCAAAAGCACACTTAGAGAAGAATACTACCAATCTTCTTGTTCTTCTTCTTCTTCTTCTTGTATTTGCAAAAGGTTGCAACTCTCTCCATCATGATGTTGTGTGTCAAACAAACCTTATTCTTACAAAAACTTAAAATTATTCATCAACTCCCTCTTTTGTATCTATTCAAAACTAACATCTTCTGACAAAATTGAAAATGTTCTTCCCCATTTGTCTTTCAAACAATATCCAATCATGCTAGTATATGTTCACACGATGTCGTGGTGGAGCAACTGTCACATCATCCCAACCTGAAGGTTTTTTGATCAATTTGTTCGAAGTTATGACATTGGAAATATAAATCCTACACACCATCTACAAGTGAGTGAAGTCTTTAAAGACTTTTTCCTCTCTCCGAAACACACAATCTTGACACACATATGTCTTCTATGAACTTTCCATAATGGCCAACATCTTTGTGAGAATGTCAAAACACGCCACACTAATTGTGATGACGATTTCTAAAAGTTTTTTTCATCCTTCTTTAATTTCTTCTTACCTTTTTCTCTTGCAATAGCTTTAAGAAAACACATGATTTTCAACCAAATCTTCAACCAAAAACAAGTAAAAGATGAAAAGATGGGAAGATCCAAGCAACCAAAAGAACACCCATGGCCCCGAATTTTGTTTTTAAATCACTCATTGACTACATGAAACTTTTATTTCCAAAATTATTTTATTACCACTTTGGCATGGGCTAATGGTAGGGTTAGACATTGGTCACATATTCTGACATATTTTCAACAAGAAATAATTGCCTCCACCCCACCCCTAAAAGGAAAAAATTGGGTCATCATGAGTGCATGTTGAGCTTTCCCATTAACTACATGAAATTTCTTTCTCCAAAATTGTTCATTGCCATTTTTTGCTTGGGCTTATGCCAAGGACAAAATTTTGGGGACATAGTTAAACAATGAATAATCTTAAGTTTTTCCTATTAGTACCATGTAATAATGATATTTGCAATCCAACTCCTTTTGACCATGATTCTTGTGGTTCAACCTAAGAATTGATTTGGCAACCATGCATACAATTTAAATACATTGACATTGCGTATACATGTAAAACATTACATATATACATTCATGTTATGTATATATATATATACACACACATACATGACTCATGGCATACATTATCATAAATTCAAATTTGATTAGGTTAATAGGTTTAAACACCTTACCTATTTAACAATAAACCCTAATGGGGGCAAGTATGAATTTAAGGTGGCCCTACAATACATTACCTTAATCTTAGTTTCATCAATAAATTAGCCTTTAAATATTGAAATTATTTTTTTGTGAAAATATGAATTTGAAATGTTGAAAACTTTCATAGTTACTACATATCATAATCCAAATGAATCTTACTAATTCTGGTTTATTAATTTTGATTTCATGAAAATTAATAGTTTTTGAAAGAAATAAATAAATAATGATATTTTTTTCAAATGTGAAATTTAGATTGTGTTTATTTTAAATTTTTTTACCCTCACATGTATGTTTAGCATTTTGAAGCCCACAACAAGGCAAGTGAGGGAAGGTTTTTGGCTCAAGGGAAAAAATAGAAAGAGGAGAAAATTGTCAACTTTAGTTTTTCATGTGATGCTTTCAACCATGTTTGGTTTTTATTTTAACCATAACTCTTTTTGTCTTATTAGTAATAGATTCTAGTGGAACATTTCAACAAGGTTTTTGTTGTTGTAAGGTTTAAGTTTTGTGGGTTAACAATATTCATAATTCCCCATGATTTTACAAGAGGTTAACATGTTTTGATTTGAATTTAATAAAATGTTTAAAATAATTTGTTCGGTGCTTAAAAATAAAATGGGTTTTAATTATAAATAATCCATTTAATTAGGATTTTTCATGCCTAAAATGGTAGAAGATTTGAATTCTATATATTAAAATGAAATACATTTGTTTGTATAAACCATTCAACTTGCTTACCTAGCCTTGTTGGTATTAGGTTAGGTAGGTAGTTTGAATGTGAAGTAAGTAGGTAGGTAGGGAGGCTAGATAGTTGGTAGTAAATAATAATTGTCAATGAATAGTAGGTGGTACAATAAATTATAATTAATATTTGTTAATAAATAATAGTCATTTGTAATATTTGATATGTATTAAACAGTAGTTATTAATAATTTTGACTATGTTGCAAATAGGTTACAAGTGCAAAATTTATCCATATATTTTGTCTTCCATTTCAATTTTGTAAATTTTATAAGGATGTACACTAAAAAAATTGGATTTAAAAAAAAAATGTCATTGGGGATCGCCCAATCAAAAAACTCAATATTGTAAAGGTTAAACCCAAAATAAAATAAAAATATTTACCTACCTACCTAGTACTTTTCTACATAACCTTATTTAGGCCTACTTACTTACCTACCTATTAGCCTCAAACTAGGCCTACCTACCTCCACCTTTAAAATGTCCTCTAACAAATCCAAATGTGACACATGTCAATAAATTATAAAATCCTTCACAATAAATCAATGTTTGACACATGGCATTTTGAAGCTTTCCAAAAATTACCATAATTGTATAATATTTGCATAATCTCATAGTAGTTATAGACGATATGCATCACATATGGATGAGACCTTATATGTTGACCATTGATTTCATCCTAAATGGACATGTCATTTGCAAATATGGACACATGCAACTTGTCCAAAGCGATGAAGCAATTTTTAATTGCAAATGACACATGTGACCAAAAAGTAGTTGGACATGATTCTTGTGAATTTGGATTTTTT
>Ga0209208_10006235_pt1 | contig 16442 bp, 15 predicted proteins | sample S1TSphfallax_3_FD_187694 | JGI IMG/M metagenome (GOLD analysis project Ga0209208, IMG submission 187694) | Host-associated microbial communities from peat moss isolated from Minnesota, USA - S1T2_Fd - Sphagnum fallax MG (SPAdes) (version 2) | ecosystem: Host-associated > Plants > Peat moss >...
AAATGTTCATGATGTGAATTGGGCTATTATTATTGCTTGCAGGACCAAGGAGAAAGCTTGGAGATTGGAGGTTATGGCCTTGAAATTTGAGGGCATTGAAATGAATGGTCCACATATTATTCAAAAATTTGACATTGATGAAGATTTAACCAAAAGCCATCATGTACAAGAAGCAAGGTAAGCAAAACTATATATATACATGTCAAAAAACTAAACTAAAATCACACAACCACAAGTGCACTTGGCTACTTTGCAACATAGACTAAACTTCCAAAAAACCAAAAAATTAGGAAAATCAAACAATGCAAAGCTTGGAAGAACTCAAGACTTAGCTTGAATGGCCTTGAGGCTCCTAAAAAAGGAGACAATATGTTGTTTGTAAGATTAGACATGGTTCATGGCACATGCATACCCTCCACATTCCATTTTCAGATTTTTGAAATTACCCACCCTGTCCATTTAATTATTTTAATTACTAGCCATGCCAACAAATTTTTACCCTAAATCCTTGGTAAGGACTGACCCAAGTGGGTACATTTGGTTCCTTTTATAAAAAATGCACTCTTCTGTGTTCTTGTTTTGGGCCCCTTGTTTCATGTTTCGGATTTAGACTTTGACCTATCCTTTCATCATTTGTTATGGTAATTTTCATGTTGTGATGCCGATACAAGTAGAAAGGGCTAAATATTATTCCATATTAATCCACAACTCATGATCCTACAACTCATGAGATTCTTGACATGTGGAGTTTACAGTTTGTTGGTCCTTACAACTATTATCTTGCTCCTGTGTGTCAATAAAAACACACAAATTCTCATAGACTCTTCACAATTTTTCATAATTTCTTTGGCCTAGGTTAGCTTTGTTCCTACTATTTATATTCAACAACTTGGTTGTTTAATGCTTCTTTATTTGTGTGTATGATTCTACCAGTTGCAAGTCATGGAAGTACTTGCACTATTTGTTGATTACTTCTTGACCTTTTCAATATTTAATTAATTAATGTTTCTTTACTTCCAAGTGCAAGATTGTGAATTTGTTGCAATCACCAAGTTACTTGTTTGTTTCATTATTCGTTTTAAAATTGTGACACATTGTGTTTAGTTTCATATAGACTTGGTATGTATTTGGTAGGTTGGGGAATTACTTGGTTACTTCGTTAAAGATTGTATGCACTTAATTACTTTGCTAATTAGTGCTACTTAGATGCACCTAATTAGTAAATGTAGATCATGACATAATAAGGGCAACCTAGGTGTGTTAAGGATTGATTAAAAAAATCAAAAGAATCATCATAAGTTTGTGTCTTTTCTTCAAGTGTGGCTTATGTAATTTTTTTGATATTGAGCAAAACTTCCAATATGTGAAATTGAAGTTTTGAACAAATGTATGTATTAAGGTGTTTATTGTCCTTTTTTTAGGATGTCCAATATCGGACTTATGGGACATTTCAAATAAAACGTCCTTGGTAATTTTTAGTTTCAAAGATTTTTTAAAAGGTTATGGTCATATCCAAGCTTGGGGGATGATGGAGATAAGTTGAAGGGATGATAGGGATGATGAGAGGAGAAGGATGAGCAATGGATTTAAATTTTTTTTTTAATGATTAGGGGACACAATGAAAACATGAAGGGATAACAAGGACATTAAACAACACTAAGGAGACATTAAGGGATGTTGGGCAAAGTTGGGAAAACATCATGAAACATTGAAATTACTTTTCCTTGGGCAACAAAGGGATGATAGGGAAATCGTACAACACTAAAAAGATGTTAAAAAACACCAAATAATTTGAATGAAACATCAAAGGATGTTGGGCAACATTGGGGGGCATCAAATTTTTTTTATAATAATTAAAGATGTTGAAAAAATGTTGGTCGACAAGAAGTGCATCAAACAATGCCAAGAAAACATTACGTGACATTGGCAAAATGCTAGGTAATATTGAAGAGATGTTAAGGAATTAAGCAATGTTGAGAAATTTCTAAAGGACATCAAAATGCTAGGAAAATGTTGAACAATGATGGGAAGATGCTAAAAAAACACTAAGAAAACATTGAGGCACATCAAACAATGTCAAAATATACCAAGCAATCTTAAAAAGACATTAAGAATTGCCAAAAAAATGTCGAAAGACATAGAAGAAAACAAGTCCAAACCAAATTAAATAAAATTTCAATTTAAAAATATCTTTAAAAAATACCATTTGTAAGGGTACCATGAAAGATGTCCCTCCTAACAACCATCATATGTAAAATTTGTCATTTTTTAAAGAATGAATTTTTAAAACACCAAATTAAATTCCAAAATAGATTTTTTAATTACAATTTATAATGTTACATACAAAGTAAATCAAACAAAGGTGCATAATAATGCACAAAAGCTTTGTGTTTATTGAAATGTGGAGGCATGCATAAAAATTCAAGTGCATATGGGCAAATACATACTAAAATATTTTTTGTATTTTTTGTAAGGTATTTTTACTTTGTTAGAAACCTAAAATTGTCAAATGTTCATTTTCAAAGCGAAAATTTCATCTTTTTATCTAGGGTTCACCATTTAATGCATGCCAAGGTATAATGTTGATGAATAAAAATATAGGAATTCCACAAAAATCATGTTGTAAAGGATATTTTCATTTTGTTGAATTCTAGTGATTTTAAATGTTTATTAAACTACATTTTATGTTCATTTATGGTTCATTTACATATAATTGAATTTTGGGTAGAAGATAAATGTTGTTCATTAAAGATCTTTGATTTATTGAATTCATATGCATAATTTTGCAAGATAATTTCACTTCTAGTGACTTAGAAGAAAAAATCCCCCATTGATTATATATATTCCTTACTAACTATAGTTATTCAATGTGTGAAAGTTGAATCCCCTTTTAATATTTGTGTGCTTTAATTTATACTTAGTCTTTGAACTTGGGAGGGTGTAGAAAAAATTGCCTTTGTGCAAGATCTTATGGACATTCCAAAGTAATGTAACTACCCATTTATGTACCTAGTAATTATTTAGTTACTTATTAACCTACATATTTACCAACCCACCCGCCCCCACCTACCTACCCACTTACTTAATTATTTACCAACCCATCTTACTTACCTAAATTTACATATCTACTTACATACATTTTATTAAAGGGACAATTTTGACTAATACTTAGTGAGATTTTTGAATGGCTATAGAAAAAATTTATAGAAAAAATAATTGCATAAAATATCTATCAAATGTTTTTAGAAAAGTACCAAAAGTGGTTTTTTTAAATGTAAAAAATACCTATTGAAAGTAATTATAAGCTATTGAACTTTATTCTATTAACAATTTTAGAAAACAAGTAAAATCCAATTGGAATGTTTGATATGTGGTGGACAAATCCTTTCCAAGGGTTACAAAATAAACTTTCAAGTTGCTCAATTTGGAGTTTTTTTGAAAAAGTTATGAGTTTTTTACAAAAATACTTTATTTATTAGTACCAACATGGCAAGATCATTCTAACATTTTGATAGGGATAACAACTTAATGATTTTTGGATGGCAATCAACTTTTGAAGAGTCATTCAAACTTTGGCACTTGAGTATTGACCAATTTTGAGGTTGAAATTGTTTTTATCAAAAGGATAGTAATAGTGTTTGTAGCTTTGAAAAAATGGATGACACCAACTTTTTCCTGAGTATTCAAGGTTTAAATTATTGAACATAAACATCTTCTTTTTCATGTTTCTAGGGAAGATCATCACTTGAAGTTTTCAAATGAATTGTTGAGCATTTATCCAATTTCTTCCATTTGAAACCTATAAATATAGTGTGTAGATTTTTTTCCATTTCAAGCTTTCTTATCTTGTTGTGATTGTTGAATTTTGTTGGAAAACTTTTTGTTCTATTTTGTCACCTCCCATATTTAATGGTATTTTGGCAGAAGTTTTTTCACAAATGTTTTTCAAATTTTATTTAAAAAATCAATTATTATCAAGTTTGGCAAAAAAAAAATGCTAGAATGTGGTTATAGTATAAGGAGCCAAAACATTGGTTGACTACAATGAAAACCTATACTTACATTACTTTGAAAACTACTGGTTTATTATATTTAATGAAATAATTATTCATGTTTTGGAATTGTAAACATTTTTTAACTAATGAAATTAAAATCCCTTGAATTTGAAATCATTTCATTATGTTAATAAAGTTTTTTTTCCATACACAAAACACCTATTGACATAATGATTTTTAGTAGACTTAAAATTGAACACACTTTAAGTTTTTCAAAATTCACCAAATGTTCTCAAATTTATTGTTTAACATATTTCATATTGTGATGTTTTTAGATGAACATTTATTGAATCACACATTGAATGTTGATTTTAATTTTGAGCATCCCTAATGACTATAATAATATATATATTTTTAATCATGATCAAAAGCAAAGTTGTACATTTTTATTATAATATGGGTCATATTTAATTTCAATATCAAATCCAAAAATATATATTTTAAAAACCAAAAAATATTTAAGATATAATTTTAGTAATTAATAAATCAATACATGAAAGCCATATGTAGATTGTAATCCTTAATAAGGACTTTGACTTTGCCATTAGTGGTTCCTTTTATTGTGATTGCAATTTAAAATATTATTCTTACACATTTATTCTCCCAAAAAACATAAGTTCATTAGGCTAGATTTATTGAAGGACTTTACATTTGGTGAACAGATTGTAAAACATAGAACCAATTTTTTAAATTTGAAGATCAAGATTGGTAGAAATTTTGAGAATTGAAATCAACATTATATTCATAGAAACAAAATTTTGATATTTTGTAAAATCTTGAACATTATAGCATATGTGTGTATGTATTTATACACACACACACACACATATAAGCCCACCAAGGGGAGGATTTCCAATTGGATTTCCTTGGAATGCATGGTACCACCTTGGTAAGAGTTCCACCAACCTTTGTAACAAGAATTCCATCAAGTTTGGAATTCCTAAATGTAAAGCCATCATGCCAAATTCAAACATCAAATGTCATTTTGCTAGAACTTTTCTATTGAAGTATTATTTTTATATAGTTGTTCTTCAAAAAAACATAAATTAATTAGGTAGATTTATCGAATGGCTTTACATTTACTTACCTACCTGACCATGTACATGCCCATCTATATACCTATATACATACATATTTATCAACTTCCTATCTACCTAGTGTCTTTTTATTTGATGGCACTTTATGTGAAGACATAACATGAACTTTTGTCAAAAGTGTGAATGTTGATGAAGAAAATGTTGACATCTAGTTTAGATGTAATTGTTAATATATGTGTGTGTGTGTGTGTGTGTGTGTGGATGGTCGTTTATAAAACTATGTACCATCACAGTTGATATTAAGGGTTAAATGTGCGAGGTGTTAAAATATTAATTTGATGTTCAGCATTTATCCCTAGAAGAAGAAAAACCTTATATATAAAAATTAAGAACAAGAACCCATCAATCCAAAATATGAAGCAAAAGTGAGCACAAGTAGACATAACCCAAAGCAGAAACAAAAACAAACAATCAACAAAAATAAGATAAAAACCTTTATGCAAATAGGACCCATGACAACAAAACAATGATTAACAATTAAATAAAGATCCAAGATGAATAAGCTGTTGTGTAGCATAAATCGACTAATGATGAAAGTGCATTCCTTATGATGTGTTGAAAAGATAAAAAACCCCAACCAAGTGCAACAGCCCACTGAAAAATCCATGACACCAAGTGTGATTGTAGCTAACTAAAATTCCTTAGTCAAAAAGAATTTCCTTAGTAAAAAAATAGCGAAATTTCACAAAGTAAAAAATTTATAAATAAATAAATAAATACATAAATAAATTTAAATTTAAATTTTTTTAAAAAAAAAAACTGCTTTTCTAGTAGTACCGAGGCTTCCCAAAAGTCAGGACGGACGGACGGGCGTTTGTCGCCGCGACACAACCATGTCTGCATAACGACACACGTCGCTGCCCCTCTCTCTTCCACCCTCTAGAGAGTCAATATTGGATCATTTCGCGCATTCCGAGCTCTCCTTGAGCGCGCAGATGCCCAAGAGTGCCGCCGAGAGTGTCGCGGGGACAGAGAAGGAGAAGACTGCAAGAAGATGAGAGAGAGAGAGAGTTCAGGCAAGGTCATGGGGGAGCAGAGACTTATGATTATTAGAGGGACAAAGCTGAGGGCTAGACGTAATCACTGGGAATATTGAATCAATAATAGGCCGCGCGCGCGCACGTTGCTTGCGATATGGACGAACGGGCACGGATAAGGAAGGAGGACTGTTGGTGCGGCTTATCAATCGAGTATACTAGGGAAGGCGTAATTCGCTAGAAGAGCATGCAAAAGAGACGTGCGGGGGCCGCAACAAGCGAAGAATTAGGCGTATTATTGTCTCGTGGTTGTTGTTGCTTGCGTCAGGCTCTTCATAATGTATTCAGTTCATAATGTGTCGTCATTTCTGAGAGCCTGCAATAGTATTTCCACCAGATGGTTGCTGCGGCCACCACCACCAGCGGCACTGGCAGCGGGCTCTTCTTCTTCTTTGTCGTCTTTTTTCACGATACAGACGTGCGGAGTCGCTACGTCCTTATACAGGAGCAGCAGCATCACTCAGGAAGTCTCGACGATCGCCTCCGTCAAGCGTTTTTTATCATATTCCTCAGGTTTGACATCTGTGACGCGCTCTGCAGGGATTCTGTGTGTGCGTCTGCCTCCTCCTTCGGAGTTGTTATTGTTGTTGTTGCTGCTAAACCGTCCAGTCGAAGATTCTTTTGGCCGTTTGCAGGGTTCTCTCTACATCCGATTCGGAGCAGGAGTGGCGCGGTGCTGCGAGCTCTTCCGGGATTTGGATCTGGCTGGCAGCCGGCTGCTCGGGTCCAGGTTCTTGCATCAGCAGCCTCGGGGCTTTTGCACGGCGGCTCAAGGATGACTTCCTCTCACGGTAAGCGCATGGTGACTAGAGCTTGTTGTGTGCTGCTTGCGGGTTCCAAGTGTTGCAAGGATCTCCTTTGCAGAGCGTCTAGAATTCGCTACATTTGTGACCATTAGCTAGCTTTACCCCGAAATCCTTGCTCATCTTCTCCCGGAGGTTGTTTTGCATCAATTATGCGATATAATCTCCGTCTGTTCCTTAGTTTTCTAACCTAGTCTGATTCTCAGATCGGATTGTGTTTGAATTCCGTGTTTGATCTGCCACTCGGCTTACCCTTATAAGCCGGAGCAGCTTGTAATATGGAAGCGACGACTTTGACAGAGCTTGAGAGTCTATGTTGCAGCAGCTACGGAGAATCCTTTCGGGAGCCTCGTGACCGATTTGCCCAAGCCGGGGGGAGGAACCTACGGCAAATATTACAGCCTTCCAAAACTGAACGATCCACGAGTTGGTAAGTTCAGTTGTTACATTCTCATGGTTGCTAAGCAAAGCAACCTTCTCCTAGTCGATGATCATTTGCTGTCATTTATGAGGATTGGATTTCAGTTGTACCCAGGTAGGATTTGTCTGCACTTCTAAGATATGGAACTATTGCAATGGTTATGTTTTGTTTTGTGTCATTCTGCAAGAGCAGTAGATGATGGTGAGGGATTAGGTCATCATCTTCTTCAATGCAAGCATCAATCATAATTAGTCTCCCTGATTTAATAGAGAAATCCACAAATTCACCCTTTCTTCACCCTGTCTTTGGGCCCCCTAACCCCTCTTTTAGTGGTATCCGTAAAGTAAGGAAATTTTATTAATCTCAGTATGAAATGCTGAATCTCAGCACCTAATGCACAAGGCTTGAGAGGAATCATAGTAACTGTACAGGTAGGAGCAGTGAAAATCTATGTAGAATCAGTGGAGGCGCTCAGGACAAAAGAAAGACAGGATGAGACTGAGAAAACCATGAAAATTGATGGTTTTCTGAGTTTCACCACCTGTTGACTGCTAATGTGTACTTTTTTGCAGGTTTTTAAAAAAATTCACCCTGTGTATGACCAAACTCAGGGTACTGGTGCTGTCTTTTCCTGACAGATATCTCTGATGTGTTTTGTTAATTCTGCTTGGTTGTAATCACCTCCTTCTTGTTGTTTTGTTTGTGAGAGCAGACACACTTCCCTACTCTATCAGATATCTGTTGGAGTCTGCAATTCGGAATTGTGATAACTTTCAGGTTCTCAAGGCAGATGTGGAAAAAATCCTGGACTGGGAATTCACTGCTCCCAAACAAGTGGAAATCCCATTTAAACCTGCTCGTGTCATACTCCAGGTTCTCCATCTCTTAACTCCCGTCTGAAGCTGGTTTGGTTTGGTGCAAGTCTGTCTGAGTAATGTGCATGGGACAGAAACTGCGTCACAGCTACCTGGCCTGTTTGAAATGAAATTGATAATTCTGATTGTAGTCAACATTTTTTGTGGTTAGCTTTAGAGGGAGTGGGAGAGTGGATATGCTCACAGTTTTATCTGCACATCTTCAGGATTTTACTGGAGTACCAGCTGTGGTTGATTTAGCAGCCATGCGGGATGCTATCAAACGCCTGGGTGGTGACCCAGATAAGATAAATCCTTTGGTAAGCTGGAAGGATGATCCGGTGCCTGTTACATAAAGTCAGTAGTGTTGGAGCTGCTTTTTTCCATGGTATTGAAAAGGTGAACATGAAGTTTTCTGACACCACAGAGAGCCCTACTTTTTTGGGTCTGCATGCATCTCAATGTCCATGGAGGACCATGAAGCTTGGTCGTATTAACTGAACAAAATGCACTGAAATTGTTTGCGTTGTGGTGATGGTTATAGTTGTGTTTCACATGGTATGATACTCTTCTGTCTTTTCGATTCCAGTGCAATGTCAATGAACTCTGGAGGGGTACTTTTCAACCATATGCTGCCAATTGCCCTCTATCCAGTCATCTCTCTAAAGTGGAGATGGGTTTATTGTTGGTTGTTTTTGCAGGTTCCAGTTGATTTGGTCATTGACCATTCAGTGCAGGTTGATGTTGCACGGACAGCAAATGCACTCCACACAAACATGGAGATGGAATTTGGTCGAAACAAGGAACGATTTGCTTTCTTGAAGTGGGGGGCAACTGCCTTCAAGAACATGCTTGTAGTGCCACCAGGATCTGGTATTGTGCATCAGGTTGGTTTTGTACCTCTCTTTATTGAAGTTTGCTGATTCTGTTGATATATGTAGTCACTGCAGAATGTTCAGCCCATTGGTCTGTCTTTTGGTTTTCTTTTGGTTAATGAGATTGGATGGTTGAGTGCCTGTCTCAGGTGAATTTGGAGTATTTGGCTCGAGTAGTTTTCAACAGTGATGGAGTGCTGTACCCAGACAGCCTTGTTGGAACTGATTCACACACAACTATGATAGATGGGCTTGGTGTTGCAGGCTGGGGAGTTGGAGGCATTGAAGCTGAAGCAACAATGCTGGGTCAGGTATTTTCATGACCTTCAACTTGGGACGACATTGAGTTCCTATATGGTGTCCATGCTTGAGGATGCATGTTGTTGAACAACAAGCCTTTCAATTTTCAGGGAATAACTGAACTGTATTGGGGTTACCAAGAGACCTACTGACATTTATGGATCGCCATTTCTGCAAATATGTGAAAGCACCTTACACTGTAAAGTTATCCTCTGTGTGTGGCCCTTTAATTTGTGCAGAACTGAGATGTGTGCAATTGTTCTGCTGCAGCCTATGAGCATGGTCCTTCCAGGGGTTGTAGGTTTTAAGTTGAATGGCAAGCTACGCACAGGGGTTACTGCCACTGATTTGGTGTTGACAGTAACTCAAATTCTGCGGAAACATGGTGTGGTTGGAAAATTTGTGGAGTTCTATGGTATGTGGTGATACTCTTCACTGCTGCAGTTGGAGTCTATCATTTCACTGTGGGCTTGGTTGGAAGAGTTTGTTCTTGTGACTTCAATGTTCATGACATCATCATAGTCTTATCTCATTAGTATTGATTTGGTCTTGTTTCTCCTGTCTATTCTTTCCCAGGAAAGGGTATGTCTGAGCTTTCTTTGGCCGACCGTGCAACAATTGCAAATATGTCTCCAGAGTACGGGGCTACTATGGGTTTTTTCCCAGTGGACAAGGTCACACTCCAGTATTTGAGGTTGACTGGTCGTGATGAGAAGAAGGTACACAATTTTTGTGATGCATGATATGATGCACTCATGTGCATGATTAACTTTTTTAGTGAGTCAGTTTTAGCAGTGCTGACATATGTCTAGTTATGGTCAGTAGATAAGGGATCTAATCATGTGATAGTCATATTGGATAGGAATAGCATGGTGGATGCATTTATCATGGCTCACTTTATCCCAGTTGGTAGATGATTGAGAGTCCAGTTTCTGGTCATCTTGAAATACTAATGTCCCATAGGGCAGAATTGTATTGAGATGTTCACCAGATAGTTATTATTTCTTGATGCAGTAAGTGCTTTTTTTTTTGTTCCCCATGGTCCTTGTCTTGTGCACTAGGTTGAGGAGATTGAAGCATACCTACGGGCAAATAACCTGTTTATTGACCATGAAAAGGTTAGTCTGCTATCTCCAGGCCTCAGCAGGGATCCTGGATTTCTTCCTGGACAAGGAGTCAGCAGATTTGGGTTCCTCATAGCTTATTCAGGAATTCTTGGGGTACACCATTGGAAAAAATCTTGGAATCTTTTCAATAAGTCAGCAGGAATTATTTCAATTTCTTGACTCCTTGTGGTAGTGATATGGGTCAGTTTGCACTGACCAACTTGTTATTGGCTTTTGATATTTTCTTGCATTCACTGGATTAGGTAGAGCTATAGTAATGAGAGTCAAAACAGCAGTAGGAGGGATTGATGGTTGTTCATCGATGTGTATTTTCAGCCTCAAAAAGAAAACATATACACATCATATCTGGAGCTTGACCTTGATACAGTGGAGCCATGTATTTCTGGACCAAAAAGGTATGTGAGGCACTCCCTTCTCCAGGCTGATGCAAATGTTGAGTCTTGGCATCTGTAAATGCACCTCCTTCATTGTGCTCTGGAAACATGGTATCTGGCTTACTGTCATAAGCTTATGACTGCACTCATTCTTCTTGTGTCACCTTAGAAGTATTGTTGTGGAGTTTCAATTTCTTGACTTACTTTTTTGGGTTCTCTTTCTCACCATGCACCCTTGCACAATTGGCTGGGCTGACTGAAGCAAATGAGCAAGTGCAGACCCCATGACCGGGTGACTTTGAAAGATATGAAGGCGGATTGGCAAGCTTGTTTGGATAACAAGGTTGGCTTTAAGGTATGTATCATAGGTGAACTCTTGGCTGTTTCTGCCAAATTTCTTCCTGTCCCATTGAGCAGGTTCTTTTGTACCTTTCACTTTATACATACTACTGCTCTTTGCTTGCAGGGGTTTGCCATTCCCAAGGATCAACAGGACAAAGTTGCAAAATTTACTTTTAATGGTCAGCCAGCTGAACTGAGGCATGGCAGTGTCGTCATAGCTGCAATCACAAGTTGCACCAACACCTCCAATCCAAGTGTAATGCTTGGTGCAGGCCTTGTGGCTAAGAAGGCAACTGAACTTGGACTAGAGGTCAGTTTGTCATCAGAAAGCATGTTTCATTAGCCAGACTTTTACTCCCAACTCTTTGTGAACTTGGGATCCATTTCTTTTTTATGCTTGCAATTATCATATTGGCCTCACATCTGAAGTGAATTAGTTGGAATCATAATCCTGAGGGCTGAATGGCTTAAGTCTTCCCAGGATCAGAAGTTCTGCAGTTGTGCAACTGGAAGGGTTCATGTACCTTTTCTGTTCTGCAGAATTTGCACTGCAAATTTGTGAATTGAATTTACTCTCCTCTTTGGGAGTAAATCATAGTATACCTTTAACTCAATTCTGTTGGGCTGATCAGGTGAAACCATGGATCAAGACTAGTCTTGCTCCAGGATCAGGGGCTGTCACTCTGTACCTTGAGAAAAGGTATGCTGCTCAATTGAGGAGGATATCTAATGGTATATCTTGCCTCTTGTTTTTGCAAATGAGAGCTGAATATAATTTGCCCACACCTTATGTCTTTTTAGCTGTATGTGATGTTATGTTGTTGGATGGATTGAAGCCCAAACATTTTGTTTTCCACCTACAGTGGTGATGATGGAACCACTAGCTAGGATGCAATTCTGATGTTTGAACTGGCAGTAAGAAATACAACATTCTGTTTGTTGTGATGTAGTGAAAGGGTGGCAGATAATTTTTGGGGGACTTGCAGTTCTCTTCCACACATATTTGTAGGATGGGCATGTAAATTTTTCATCATCTGAAGCTTCATGTTGTCTGACATGACAGTGGCTTGACAAAGTATCTTGATCAGCAAGGCTTTAGTTTGGTAGGCTATGGCTGCACCACTTGCATAGGCAACTCCGGTGAACTGAATGAAACTGTTGCTGAAGTAATTGCTGATAATGGTAAGTAATGTGTGTGTACTGAAAGCTAATGGACATTGATTTATGTTGAGTTGATAGGTCTCTCTTATTAGCTGTTGATTCTCCAGGATTGATCATACAATGGCCACTCTGATATTTGGCTGTTGTTTGTTTGCAGATTTAATTGCAGCTGCTGTTTTATCTGGCAATCGAAATTTTGAAGGTCGTGTGCATCCATTAACTCGTGCAAATTATTTGGCTTCACCTCCTTTGGTGGTGGCTTATGCCTTTGCTGGAACGGTGGGTCAGTGAGGTCAATTACTTTTGTTGTTAAATATTATCCTGTGCTTCTCCTATAGGTGGATGGACTTGGATTTCTTATTGCTTTTATGAGCCTATTGTTAGAACTTGCAGATGATGGAGAATGTTGTGCATTTTTGCTGTTGCCTCTAGATGTTTACCCATCTGACCAAGTATACCTTATTTTTCAACAGGTCAACATTGATTTTGAAACAGAGCCAATTGGAGTAGGCAAGGGTGGAAAAGCTGTTTTCCTCAGGGACATTTGGCCTTCTAATGAAGAAGTTGCTGAGGTACAGATTGCAGAGTGTCTCATTCTGTTTGTAATTCTCTATATTCAGTGCGAATGTTGTTGGGGAGTGGTAATCTAGGGAGTTTCCTGACATTTGAAGGTGCTTATCATGGTGGAGAGATGACAGGAGCTCTATCATTAGACATGCAAAGTTATTTTGTTGAAGTAACTAGCCTTCAAGGAAGACAGTAGTGTATTTGTGCAATCAAGCACCTGCTGTTCAAAAATAACACTGACTGGGGACTCAAAATCTGTAGGTTGTGTTTGTGCTTTCATCTAATTATTGTTATGTTGCTTGTTTTGATGGCATTCTACCAGGAAAACAGTATATTGAGGTTTACAAGTATGATCATTGTATGATGTTTGGTTTCTCAGTTTGCTGTTAGGGTGGAGTTGTTGCATCACTTGCACTACTGAGAACTTTTTGATCCACAGGTTGTGCAAAGGTCAGTGCTTCCAGAGATGTTCCGGTCCACATATGCCAACATAACAAAGGGCAATGAAATGTGGAATCAACTGGCTTCTCCAAAAGGATCTCAATATTCTTGGGATCCCAATTCTACCTATGTTCACGAGCCTCCTTTCTTCAAGACCATGACAAAAGATCCCATTGGTGTGCCCAGTGTGAAAGATGCCTACTGCCTTCTCAACTTTGGTGACAGTATTACAACTGACCACATCTCACCAGCTGGTAACATCAATAAGGACAGTCCAGCCGCCAAGTACTTGATGGCACATGGAGTAGATCGGAAGGATTTCAATTCCTATGGTAGCCGACGTGGAAATGATGAAATCATGGCAAGAGGGACATTTGCCAACATCCGGATTGTCAACAAATTTCTCAAAGGGGAAGTTGGGCCTAGGACCATTCACATTCCTTCTCAAGAGAAGATGTTTATATATGATGCTGCAAAGGTCAGTGTTCTGTTTAGTGGGCTGAGTAATTTGGATCTACTTCTTTGAACTGAATTCATTCCTTTTATGCAGGCCTCTCTATGCCTTAGGCTTAGATGCTTGCTTTACAGGTATGAGCTGAAAATTGAGCTTACTAGAGCTTGTTCTGTCAGGTAAAGTTTTAACCTGGTTTCTGTTGCAGAGGTACAAAGATGAAGGTGCAGATACAATTATCCTGGCAGGAGCTGAGTATGGAAGTGGAAGCTCTCGGGATTGGGCTGCCAAGGGCCCCTATCTACAGGTGAACACTACACTCAGCAGTCAAGTTTGTACATTCCTTAGACATATTTGAGGTTCATCCTACTGGCAGAGTTAAAGGTCTGAATCCTTTTCAGAAGGTTGTTAAAGCTTGCTAAACCAACTCAGGTTGTTAAAAGTACTGCTGGGTAGCAATGGTTTCTGCTACTTGCTAGTAGAACTAAAAGTACAGATCCTTACATGTTTGGTTTAAACAGGGAGTGAAGGCTGTCATTGCAAAGAGTTTTGAGCGCATCCATCGCAGCAACCTTGTTGGCATGGGCCTCATTCCGCTTTGCTTCAAGGCAGGGGAAGATGCTGAGTCTCTTGGTTTGACAGGCTTTGAGAGGTACACAATCCATCTACCAGATGTTGAGAACATCAAGCCTGGCATGGATGTTGCTGTCACAACAGATGATGGGAAAAAGTTCACTTGTGTGCTTCGCTTTGACACACAAGTGGAGCTGACTTACTTCCAAAATGGGGGCATCCTACAATATGTGCTCCGGCAGCTGCTACACTAGAGGCAGCTTTGATATTTCCAGCATCTGGCAGGTATGCTATCTCTTTTACTTCATTCCTACAGATGGAGTACAAGCAATTTTTTTTAGCCGTTTCTGCTATTTGATATTTCATGACAGCAGGTTTCAGTTGAAAAAGGAAGTAAAAAGTCAGTACAGTTTGTGGAGATAGTTTTGCAGTCCTGTGGCAGGTGAGTTTGGAGTCCCCTCTTTGCACATCAACAGAAATAATGGTTTTATTTTTTAGCAACTACCTAACATTATGCAGCAGATGTAATTCTTTTGATGCTGAAAATAATCTTTAGTAAATTGCAGTGTATAATGGAGTGGTTTGGAAACCACACTGTATGGAAATGCACTGCTTCCATGTGGTGGTCTATGGTGTTGTCAGGTTTTGCTGTGTCTGTTGTTCTTGTTGGCTGTTAATTGTGGTGTGATCATCTGGATTTGTTCTACACAAGTACTTAGTCATGCTTAGCAATGCATAAGACAATGGGCAATTTGAATATATGTTAGGAGTGTTCTGACCTATCACAATACCTTACCGTCTTACAAAATGTAACATCTCACATGTGTAATGGGGATTAGCTGCCCGATTAGATTACACACAAGTTGCACATTGTCTACAGCTACTATGTAGATCTTCTGCAAAATTATTAACAATTGTGCTTTTGGACAGAAAGTACCATTTTCATGGTTAAAATTCCAAATGTATACAGTTGCTGTATAATTTACAAATATAAGAAAGACACGGTGATGGTTTACCCACCTTGTTTATTGTGTTTTAGAGCAGGTCCAATAGAACTAGTATAATGGCTTGCAAGTACCTAGTAATTTGGGTGAAGTTTAGGCTTTAGACAGTGTAAAACTGCATCTGGAGTCTGGGCCCAGAAATATGCATAGGATATAGGGCAAGTAAAGAAATGTAATTGGCTTTGACTAGCCAGTCACAATAATTGGCCCATGTGGGGGCATGTAATTGTTTCTCATGTTATGTTGTCCAAGATTTCTTGTTTATGGATGGAGTCAGGAAAATAACTTGGACATGATTTTGGATGTGGTAGATGTTGGAAGAGGCCCACATAGGTACTGGGTGTGGGTGGATTTGTCGTTAGTTTGACTTCTATCAGTAGTGTTGCATAGCTCTTAGTGAGTAAAATGGCAGCACCTGGTGAATTCAACTGTCAAGTAGCATCAATGTAAGTTATGTGGAGGGTTTCCATATAACATTTGTACACTACAACCATAATGCAATTGATTTTGAACACAAGCAAGTGGTGACATCAATTCAGAAAGAATTCTCTTTTCGAAATTATTAGGGTAGTATAATATGCATCTTGAAGTTAGTTTGAATTGTTCCGTAACCCTTTGGAATTAGCATTTTTGCATGTTGGATTTTGTGGAAGACCGGATCTTCTTGCATGACTGTAATTAACATCACAGGAATTAATTAGCTTGTGCACACTGTGTTGGAGGTGTGCATGGAACTTTCTAGAGGTGTGGTGGAGTGCATAATTTTTGAGGACAGGCTTCTGGGAAGAAAAACTTTGCAGTGTAGAGGACAAAATGTCAGAAGCTCGAGCAAAGCTAGATTAGATAACCTGTGTGAAAGTGAGAGAAGGGATGTAGTTGTGCTTGATTCTAGACTAATGTTCAAATTTTGAAACACTGTTGAGGAGACTGGATCATGCCGAGCACTGTGTGTGATGTGAT